>Ga0136643_10000676_pt1 | contig 38397 bp, 40 predicted proteins | sample TergutLab28metaG_FD_96883 | JGI IMG/M metagenome (GOLD analysis project Ga0136643, IMG submission 96883) | Labiotermes labralis P1 segment gut microbial communities from Petit-Saut dam, French Guiana - Lab288 P1 (version 3) (version 3) | ecosystem: Host-associated > Arthropoda: Insects >...
TCGTCTGTTAAGTTATCTTTGTCCATGTACATATCGTAATCATCTACCAGATCTTTTGGCAGGTGCTTTTTTAATTTTTGAGCAGCTACGTTCTCTATTTGGCCGTAGATATTTTTAATTTCATCGTTAAAATATTTTATTGGTGTTGGTAAATCCCCTGTAAGCACTTCGGTTATGTCGTGAAATAGAGCGCAGGTCGTAAGTTTGTTTATGTCGTGGTTTTTGCTAAAGTATCGGTTGCCAATAACTGCGAGATAGTTTGTAATAAAAGCGCATTCAACTGTGTGCTGCATTAAATCTTCCTGTTGGGTGTTGTACATGAGGCTCCATCTATTGATGTGCTTCATGCGGAAAATTAGGGGTAGGAACGTATTTTCCATTAGAACTTTTCTAAATCGTTTAAGTGATTCATCATTGGTGCTTCTTTTTCGCCATTTTTTATGGCTTTCATTTCAGCTATTGCGGCTTTTAAGGTTTCTCGCTTGTATTCTTGATTCCAGCGGTTTACTGCTATATAGTCGAAAATTCCTGCAGTACCGCCTTGTGGGCCGGTATGGGTGCCTAGCTGGTCGATAATACGCTCCATATCTGTAAAGGTGCTTATGATGCCACCACCACCACCACCGGCAGATGCGACAACTATGCTTGGTTTGCCTTTGTGGAAGGATACTTCGCTTTCTCTGCTATCCCACTGTTTGGTAGTTTCGCAGCGTCGCAGCCTGTCCCAGAAGATTTTTAGTTCTTCGCTAATTTCGCCCCAATATACGGGGGTTACATATATGAAGGCGTCAGCTTCTTTGACTTTTTGCTGTAAATCTGCAAAGCCATCTGTGTCTCCCAGTATGCATGTGTGCTCTTTGAAGCAAGCCCCCCAACCGTCTCGGCACATTATGCATTTTTTTAATCCCAGTCTTGCCAGGCGGATAACTTCACAATCCAGGCCTAGGTTATCGGCAGCTTCTTTTGCTGTTTCTACAAAGGAATAACATAGGCCGTCTGTTTTTGGGGTTGCGTTTACAATAAGTAATTTTTTTAGCATAGATTTCACTCTTTCTAAAGTTTTTTTTATTGTACCACATTTTTAATAAAACAGGCAGGGCGATTGTTCCGCGCCTGCCTGTAAATACAATTTGTTTGGATTTATTTCTTAATTGCTGTCATAAGCATAAGCGTCAAGTAGTTTTCTGTATCGGCGTCATGCATTCCCCAATCGGCTGTTGCTCGCCATATCTCTTTGCCATCTGGGATTTCTTCGGCACAAATAACATCAACAAGCCCTGATTTCTGCCATAGGTGTTTCCACCAGTCGGCACTATGCCATGCGTACATATTTGCTTCCCACATGGGTTGTAAGGGTTTAGGCAGCCCATTTTCAAACTCTCGTGTTAAGCCGGGGTTTACTAAGCCAAATTGCCCACCTTGCTTCACAAGCCTTGCGTAGTGGTCGTACAGGTAGCACTCGTCTGTACCAAAATAATGATAAGCATCGATGCTTATAGCCGCATCGAAAAACTCACTGGCATATGGTAGCTTGTGCGCTTCCGCATGCATAGGGAAAACCTTGTCACTCACACCGGCTTTTACAAATCGTTTGTAGTTTTCGGTGGCGTCGGTCCAAAGGTCATTGGCAAAAACAGTAACACCAAACTCTTTAGCAAGTATTATGGAAGTGAAGCCTGCGCCACATCCCATGTCTAAAATACGCATACCGGGTTTTAGTGTCATTTTTTTGCAGAGTTCTTCAATCAAAGGAATGCAATTGGGTCCCATAATGTAGCCGGGAATTTCGTCAATCAGCGCTTGGATAAGTGAGCCATACTTTTTTACAAACAAAAACTCTCTCATGATACGTTCTCCTTTTCTATTTTTGGGCGTAATTGCCCTTGCTGTGGGATACAGAGGCCGCAAAAGAATAACATTCATGAGATATAATCTAACGTTATCGAAATGTTATTCTAATTCCACCTCAACTGCATTGTTTATTACCGCGAACATAAAACCACATCCTTTCAAAAATAATGTGTAGGATATCTCTACACTCCGCTTTCTACTACTACAGAGTTTAGAGATTCCCTTACATTATAAGTACAAACAACTCCGAAATGAAATGTAAAAGTTAACTATAATCATTCTATCCATCATTAGCGCTGATTAAATAAACCTATGTGCTGTGAAAATTTGGAAGCCATCGATTTTGGAAAAAAACTTGCTTCATCTGCAAATTTATGGTAGAACTACGCTTAATATTCGCTTCAACATGCTTTTGCAAGATGCGTTCCATCAATTAACCCTTGTTATGTGGCCAGAAATGTCGATTTGTCGAAGTGTTTCTGGCTATATTCACAGGTATCACACCAATTTCAATTAAAATCCTATCTGCCTATCCCTCAAAACGCGCCGTGCAGTGGCGCGGTACATCCCTCTGTCAGACAGGTTTTAATTTGGAATTGGCATCCAGAAAGGTGAGATGAGTTATGGAATTTTCTGAACTGATTAGGTTGGTAGGCATTGTTGTGGTTGTTGTGGGGTTTTTACTTAAATTGGATCCGATTTTAATTGTGCTTTTGGGCATTATTTCAACGGCCATTGCCAGTTTAATGAACCCCATAGACCTGCTTACGACTGTAGGTGCAAGTTTTGTGGGTAACCGTGTAATGGCTACATTTATACTGGTACTTTTAGTAACCGGTACAATGGAGCGTAATGGGCTTAAAGAATCTGCCGCAAAGCTTATTGGCAAAGTAAAGGGCGCAAGCCCCGGTGCTGTAATTGGTGCTTATGGTATTATGCGCGGCATATTTGCGACCTTTAACGTAGGTTTTGGCGGTGTAGCGGGCTTTGTGCGCCCGGTTACATTACCGATGTCCTTAGGTTCTATAGAGGCTAAGGGCCATGTGCCAAATGAAGAACATGTTGATCAAATTAAGGGGATGTCCGCAGGTATGGAAAACGTGGGTAACTTCTTCTTCCAAGTATTGTTTATTACTGCGGGAGGTAACCTTTTAGTACAGGCTACATTGTACGGCCTTGGCTATGAGGTGGAGTTAATAGATTTGATGTTAAGGGCTATACCCGTATCCATTTTTGCTATGGCTTGGGCTATGACATATTACTATCTTAAAGACAGGAAACTGCGTAAGAAGTATTATGGAGATGCCAGCAAAAAAGCAGAAAACGAAAATAATTCTAAAAAACAGGAGGGGTAAAATATGTTTATTTTAGATTGGTTTATGGACCCTGCTGTGCCTCTTTCACAAAAAGGGCTGGAAATAATGTTCTTGGTTATGGGCTTGGTTTGTATATATACAGCGGTACGCAACCTTAGAGATAAGGAGAATGCATCTCCTTACGGCACAGCCGTATTTTGGGGCGTTTTAGGTATCGTTTTGGCTGCCGGACGCTGGCTGCCTAATCCGCTAAATGGTGCACTGGTGCTTACCATGACTGTGCCTGTTATTTTTCGTAAAGTGAAAGTGGGTTTAAACATTGCGCCTACAGCGGAATATACGAAGACACAGGCAAAGCGTATTGGCATGAAAATATTTATCCCTGCATTTTCTATTGGGATATTTGCTATCTTGTTTGCTATTTTTATACCACAACTTGGGGCAATGGTTGGCTTTGGGGTTGGTGTACTTGTATCGGCTATCACATTAATGTTCTTTAACCGAGAAAACACCCCTAAGGTTTTTCTTTCAGATGGCAAGCGGTTTTTGGATATAATCGGGCCTTTATGTATGCTTCCTATGCTTTTGGCTTCTCTCGGGGCGGTATTTACTGCTGCGGGTGTGGGTAATACCATTGCGTCACTGGTACAGCCGCTTATTCCATATGGTAATGTGCCTGTAGGGATTATTGTATATGCACTTGGCATGGTTATTTTCACTATGATAATGGGTAATGCCTTTGCGGCTATTACAGTTATGACGGTGGGTATAGGCGCGCCGTTTGTACTTGCCCATGGGGCAGACCCTGTGGTAATAGGTATGCTTGCCCTTACAACAGGCTTTTGCGGAACCCTTATGACACCAATGGCGGCTAATTTTAATATTGTACCTGTAGCCGTATTGGAAATGGATAATAAATATGGCGTTATATTAAACCAAATTGCCATTGCGCTGCCACTTATTGTGTTCCAAATTATCTTAATGATAGTGTTGAGCTAAAAGGACGAAATGAAGCACTTTGATAAGAATAATCTGACACGGGGTGCGCGTATTATCGCCCAAAAGTGGATGGATTTACGCAAAAAAAATTCGGTATTAATTATTACAGAAGCGGCTCACGAGGCAGAAATGCAAGTACTAAAAGCATGTGCTGAGAATATTGGGGCAAAAGTGCAAATAGAACTTTTGCCCGGACTTTTATCACCCGAACTTTTATCAAATGAACTTTTATCAAATGAAGATATAGATTCTTTTTTTCGCCGGTTGGCGGATAAAATATCAAGTTATGATGTAATCGTTGGCGCAACTTATCACTCAATAGTTACAACAGAATTGGTGCAGCAAGCAGTAAAAGGAGGGGCAAGCTTTTTATCCCTTCCCTTGGCCACAAATGACGGTCGGTCTTTACTTGAGTATGATTTTTTACAGATGGACACGGCCAAAAGCCGCTTTATTGCAAAAGAATTGCTAAAATACATTAACACGTCCTCTCATTTACGTGTAAGCACCTTGGCCGGAACTGACCTTACATTACGTAAGGTTGGACGTAACGGGAATTATTTTAACGGAAAGGCCAAGGACAGCAAAGGCTTTGCTTCCTCTAGTTTTGAGGTTTATATACCTATAGAAGAGGATCGGACAGAAGGCATCGTGATTTTAGACGGCTCTCTCGGGTATTTGGGGCGGGTAGATAAGCCTTTTAAAATTCGATTTAAAGGTGGGCGGATTGTTGAAATAGAACAGTCCCCTTGCGGGCAGAGATTGGCAAATTATATAGCAGATTTTTCCGACGAAAAACTCTACCATGCATCGGAATTTGGGATAGGTACTAACTTTTTGTCCAAATGTATGGGCAATAGCTATATAGAAGATGAATCTGCCTATGGTACATGTCATTTAGGTTTTGGGCGCAATCTGGCCCTTGGTGGCGAATTTAACGCCAGCGGGCACTTTGATATAATTCTACTTGCACCTACCATTTACGCAGACAACCGAATGATTATGGAAAATGGGGTTATGATTCCGGCTGTTTTGGATGTTTGTTCATTTTAGATAATGGGGCGCATTGCCCTGATAAAATAAATTCAGTTGGTTACTGAGCGTAACCAACTGAATAAAAATGCCCATCATGGGCAGCCCGGAGGTTTTAATTGTATGAAAATTTTAGTAACCGGATTTGATCCTTTTGGCGAAGATACAATGAATCCCGCCTTTGAGGCCGTTAAGCTTTTGCCATCAAAAATAGGCGATGCAGACATTGTTACGGAAGAAATTCCAACCGTGCATGGCAAGTGCGGTGTGGTGTTGCAAAGTGCCATAGAAAAGCATAAGCCAAATGCGGTTTTATGTATAGGCCAGGCAGGAGGCCGTTCAAGCATTTCTATAGAAAAGGTTGCTGTTAACCTTGCAGAGGCGCGCATACCGGATAACGAAAATAACCAGCCAAGTGATCAGCCAATTGTTGAAGGCGGTCCGACTGCATACTTTACAAATTTGCCAATAAAAGCAATGGTACAAAATGTGAAGAAGCATAACATCCCCTCCTCCATTTCATATACTGCCGGTACTTTTGTGTGTAATGATATTATGTACCGCCTCATGCATATGATTGCCACAGAGTACAAGGATATTAGAGGCGGATTTATTCATGTGCCGTTTGATACAGCCCAAGTAATAAACAGGGCTGATGGCACACCAAGTATGCCCATAGCCACCATTGCCAAAGGGTTGGAGTATGCAATAGAAGCTATTTTAACCCACGATAAAGATATTACCGGAATTGCCGGAGCTACACACTAAAGTTTAAATTTAAAAACAAGTCAGTTTGCAAGAAAATGAACTAACTAAACAAAATGAAGAAATAACCCGCTATTTTGATTATTCTTTTTTAATTTGACATGCTGTTGTCATATTATCTATGTTACGCTTGGAGAGAATCAAATCCAATTAAAAGGAGCATACTTATGGAAAATGTTAAAGAGTGTCAAAGCTGCGCGATGCCTATGAAAGAAGCCAAAGATTTCGGCACAGAAAAAGACGGAAATGCCAGTGTGGATTACTGCTGCCATTGTTATACCAACGGCGATTTTACATGGCACGCGGCATCATTAGATGAGGCTGTGGATGGCAATGTGGGATTTTGGGAAAAAGAAGGTAATGAAAGCGATGACGCGTTGCGCGCCCGGGTCAGAGAAGAATTTTCAAAATTGAAACGTTGGCAAACTGCCTAGTGTAAACATAGCCCTGCAAGGCAACTCTAGTATCTTGCAGGGCTATTATCATACCTTAAAGCATGGAGGAATACCCTTGCGCAAATTTAATTTATCAGATGTTTGTCAATTTTTAAAAGATGCAGTGATACCGCAAACACCGGATGACTTTACTGTAGCGGATAGGTTTAAACACGGATTAACAGATGAGGAAATAAGAGCAGGAATAATGTCGTTCCGTTTATTCTTATACAAATTGCTTGATACTTTGAGTGCAAATAAAGATAGCATTGATATGAAGACCGGAGCAAAGTACAATCCAAAACCCGGGGATAGGGACGAGGGTTCAATCCATAAACATTTTCCAATGATAAATGAACTTGCGATGGTTTTATATGCCATGGGTTACCACGGCCGGCTTGAAATAAATCCGAAAAGAGAACTTGTACTTACAGGGGGCGATATGCTCATTTCTCTTCCCCCAAAAAGCAAGATACGTTACTCCATAAGTAAAATGACAAGCGCACGTAAAATGGAGGTGTTTGATTTTCTTTCGGATATGGGATTCTATTTTGAAGAAGCCAATTTTACCGAGGAAGTTGATCTTGCAAACACTGGTACATTCTATGTTCAATACGACCATGACGACTTTTTGCCTGTGGGAATGAAGCTGCTGGCCGAAGCCCAAGCAAACATAAAAGCAAATGATTATAAGTTTACCACCGCATTTATGCGTGGAGATTTTTACCCATTAGAAAGCCCTAAACCCAGGGCACAAGTGGTATATTTTAACCAATATGTGAACACCCAGCCAGCGGAAATATCCCATTGGCTCTCTGACATGGATAAACTAATGACTGATAGTAACTGCCGGGTTGACGGTGACACAATCAACTTTGGATGCGGAGCTTACTTCGTTTATACCTCACGAAAAAGTAAGAAAAAGATTTGTAAAATCGAAATGGGTGTAGCAGGTTGTACTATGCAGCTATGGGGTAATCATTTAGCTATTTCCGATAGTATGCTTGCGGATATATCGGAAAGCATGAAAAACATCGTAATAAATGGACGCGCATGTGGTGCATGTGCAGCGAATGATCCTCATTTTATCCACTGTAACCACGGTGGTGCATACAAATACACAATAGATGGCAAGCATTACGAACGATGCCGTTTTGATAACTTTTGTTTTAGGATAGAGGATGCTGCGCAACGGAAACTGCTTAAAAAATGGATAGAGATGGAGTTGTCTGTTTAACCAACACCGGGGAGAAAAGTATGCTATAATAGCTCCTGTTTGTGAAACGACCTCTTCGGAAACTAGCCAACACCATCTTTGTGCACAAATATTGCACATTGCGTCGTCATCTTCTCCTTGCGTACCGCTAGTACGCTGCGTCGGCGATTCCTAGCACTGTACAAAATTTGCACACAAATCTGGAATTGTCCAGTTTCCGAAAAGGTCTAATTACCTATTTACAGGAGGCGCAACATGTTTGCAGATTTACACCTACATTCAACCTATTCTGATGGAATTGATAGGCCAATTGAACTGTGCCGGCTTGCAAAAGCACACAATATCCAAGTAATTTCCATTACAGATCACGATAGTGTTGAGGGGCATAAGGCACTGCTTCATATGCAAGTACCCCAAGGCCTTGAAATCATTAAAGGCATTGAAATTTCAACTTTAAAAAACCACAAAATGCAACATATTTTAGGATTTTATATTGATATATTTGACAAAAAACTGGAGGATTTTATTAAAACAATATCTGCGGAAATAACCGAAAGCACAAGGCTTAACTTCGAGCGGGCAGTCAGTGACGGTGTATTCTCATATCAATGGGAACGTGTACTTGAATTAAACCCTACCGAGCTGCGCATGGGCGGTACCCGGGTTTTGAGAGCAATGGACATTGATAACTATAAAATGCCAGGGGAAGCACGTGATATGTATCGCAAATATTTTATACCTACAAATGAGGATTATATCTGGCATTCAACAATTACAGGATATGATGCCATAGATATCATAAAATCTGTAGGCGGTGTGCCAATCATTGCCCACCCAAAAAGCATTGACAATGATGATACGGTGCTTGATTTAATCAAATATGGCGCACAAGGTTTGGAAGTTTATCATCCTACGCATAGTAACGAAGATGTTGCTAAGTACTTGCAAATGGCAGTTGATCACAAGCTGTATATTTCCGGCGGGTCGGACTGGCATGGTAAAGATGTTGTTACAGGGCGAGAAATGGGACGGACAGGCCTTGCCCATGCAGATTATGATATTCTGAAACTAAGATTTTAAATTTGAAATCACCTATGAAGTATTTTACGATGCTTCTTAGGTGATTTTTTTAGAATTCTGACATGTAATATTAATGGGGTGTCATCGGTTTTACTTAAAAAGGTAAAGGAGATTTTTTATATGAAAGCACTTATAAAAACTTTGCTCGTTACATTTTCTCTAGTAATTTTAGTATCATGCGTCCCTGCAACCCAAACTGTAGAAAATGACCCGCCAGCTTACGCAGGCGTTATTTTCACCGTAACAGATGTACTCCCTACTTCTTGGCAGGAGGAGCAGTTTACCCAGGGGCAGCTTTTCGTTACAATTTTTAATGCAACCCTTTATGAGACACGAATACTTGACGGTGTAGAATTTGAAAGACATCACAATGGAAATTGGATTTCCCAAAGCGGAAGTGTCAGTGATGGACACCCAATGACCCTTGCACCAGGCGAGACGAGAGAAGTTATATTTAATTGGGGCGTACCGGAGACGCCAGGGGAGTATCGCCTTGTACAAAATATAATTAACGCAGGTAGAACCCAAAGGGCATATGCCAATTTTGCAATCCCAAACCCAAACATCCCGGTCGACAAAGTTGGTGCGTTTATTGATGTTTACGCAACCACGCCTACAAGCGCAACTTTTAAAATTACAAACGGTTTTGCAAGCGGCAGCATATATATAGATGGCTTTTACAGCATTTTGCATAATGGAGAAGAAGTGCCTCAAATAGCAGCATTTGAAAGTACTAACAATAAACACGAACCCTTCGACCCGCGGCGGGAAGTCACATATATAGTAGGTGCCCAGCAAATTCAACATGTCACACTGCACTGGGGATGGTTATATGGAGAAATTCCACCTGGGGAGTATACAATATGGAAAACCATCCGCCACGAAGTGTATGAAGGCGATGACATGTGGCGCGGAACATTGATGGATATACCTGTGCATTTTACAGTAAAGGAAGGCCGCTATGCTCCAAATGCAGACCCGAATATGATGTTTCCAGAGGAAATAACTTTTCGTGCAGAGGTTATTCAAACTCACTTTGATCATGACTGGTGGCTTGGCCCATCTTTGCTTGTAGAATGTGAAGATGGCTGGCGATATCATGTTGGTTCTCCTGCCGGTGCTGTGTTGAATACAAATGGAGTACCGGTCCCTTTTGTAACAATTCGCCCAGGTATGATACTGGAAATAACCCATGGTGGAATGATTTTAACAAGTGATCCTGCCATTGTTAGTTACACAATTCAAATAAGGATATATTGTAAGCAACCATAAATTTCCTAAAATAAAATTTTCTCATGGGATATAACAATATATAACAATTGGCGAGAGTACGCCGTATTGTTTATATAGAGGTTTAACACGCTTTTACAAAATTCAAGTGGCTAGTGACACTAGGCACTTGAATTTTTTTTGCATCATAAAGTCGAAATATCTTCCTTGACAAGGTAATCACATTGACATACAATTGACACATTGCTGAAAAAAAGCATAAAATTTCTGTTAGAATTTCTGTATATTACTTTAAAAATATACAGAAAGAATTGCGAATTGTTACAAATAATTGTGACAATTGCAAAAAAAATAGAAGAGGAGAAAGTACAACTATGAAAAAGAACATTAGTAAAATTGCCCTGTTTCTGCTTTTAGTAGGAATGCTGGCGCTTACAGCTTGTGGCGGCAATGGCGGTAACGACACTGCTGATCAAGCTACTCCAGACGCAGGCCAAACTGCACAAGCTACCCCAGATGGAGGAAGCCCAGGACACGATCCAAGAGCATTCCAACCTGTACCAGACGGACCTTGGTACACCCCATTTCCTGAGCCTGTGGTAATTACAGCAGGTACTTCACAAAGCGCAGGCTGGAATTTCCCAGACGGCGACTCTATGACTTACAACGCATGGACAAGAGCGTATAGGGATAGACTTAATATTCATGTAGACTTCGAGATTCTTGAAGTACTTGACTACGTTCTTTCACTGCAATTAGCTGTAGCTGCGGACACTTTGCCAGATGTATTCTACATCCCACAAGATGCCCAACGCTTATTTGGCCAATTGCAAGCAACAGGCAGACTACTTGACCTTACAGATGCATATAACAACTATGCATCACAACGTATTAGAGACCGCGAACTTGTAGACCCAGACGCAATGCAAACTTATATTGTTAATGGTAGACTTTACGCAATGCCTCGTTACCACTTTGGTACCATTTCTCAACCATGGCATATGTGGGTACGCAAAGACTGGTATGAAGCAGAAGGTTCTCCAGTAATCAGAACTGTTGCAGATCTTGAAAACCTAGGACATGCATTTATGAATAACCAAGGCGCCCATTACGGTTTCGCAATTGATAACAACCTTCAAATTTTGTTTAGAACTGCACCGATGTTTGGCGCATATGTAGGCGATGTGCATAACTCCCAATACTTCTGGACTCCTGATGCAACCGGACGTTTACGCCCTGGTATCGCACATCCAGAATTTATGGTAGCACTTGAAAACTGGCAGCGCTGGTTTGCAGAAGGCCTTCTTAGCCCAGACTTTATGTCAATGGGAATGTGGGCAGAAACCAACGAAGATGTAGTAAACGGCCTTGTTGGTATTCAACCATGGATGAACTGGTGGGGTTCTGCTAACGGACCTAACATTGTTCAACTTCAGCATAACGATGCATACTTTATTCCTTTCAATATGCCAACTGTAGATGGCGACCGTCCTGCAAGAGCTCAAATTTTCTTCCCTAACACCGGTCGTATTGCAGCTAACAGCAATATGCAAAACCCAGGCGCTTGGATGAAAGTATTATCACTGATTGATGATATTAAATTTAACCCAAATCATGGTATGAGCGATGAGCAAGTTATGGAATTCTTTGTTATGAACCAAGCATCTATGGGTGCTGTGTTTGATATTATTGATCCGATGGCAGACATGAATGAGCTTATTTTCATCACCGAGGCACTTGAAACAGGTGATGCAAGCGTACTATTTACAGCTGGTCAGGTGAGCAAGCATTACAATGCGCTAAACTGGATCACTTATCAATATCCACCAACCTCTATACCTCCATTCCTACAATTGGGCTTCCCAGGTTCAGCTTATAGCCGTACAATGCACTTGTTCAATAATAACTGGACAGTTGAAAACGGTATGTGGGGCGGCGCTCCAGAAGAATTTGACGAAGCCGGTCTTACGGGTGATATGATTATCGAGGAACCTACACTGATTATCATGGGTGTAAATCCTGTTTCTCACTGGTATACAGTTATGGAAAACTGGTATGCACAAGGTGGCCAAATTAAAGAAGATGCAGTTAACTTGCATTTTGGTAATAGATAGTAAATTATTAATTAGTTCCCTACCCCTCTTTTGGTTTGTGGTATGAACCAAAATGAGGGGTGGTTTTTTATTGAAAAGCTGTTAAACCCAATTCACAGGAGGAATTTTAAAATGAAAAAGTTTCAAAAAACCATTTTAGCTGCACTTATGATAGTTTTAGTTGCAGGCTTTGCACCGCTTATGGTACAAGCAAATCAAGACATTAGTGTTACAATTGACGGAGTGCAAGTAGCGTTTCCGGATCAGCTGCCGGTTATTATTGATGGCAGAACACTTGTGCCGGTAGGCGGCGTATTTGGTGCACTTGGCTTTGTACCCACCTGGGATGGCGATGCACAAACCGCTACACTAACCAGAAGTGATTTTACTGTTATAATTACCATTGGTAATGATATTTTTACAACCAATGGTGCCGAGTTTATCTTAGATGTTCCTGCGCAAATTATCGAAGGCAGAACCATGCTGCCACTACGCGCCGTGCTAGAAAGTATTGAAATTTCCCCTGCCAACATTGGGTGGAACGAGGAAACGCGTGCCATTACAATAGTAACCGATGGCAATGTAAGCGATCATGCTGAAAGCCCTCCGGGAATAGAAACTCCGGTAGTTGATGAAGATCAAGAAGAAGATTATCAAGAATACGAAGATGAGGCAACTGATGAGGAATTGGTTGCATTGATCCAACAAACGTTTAATGCGTATGCTGCAAAGCTGAGAGAAGCAACACCGGTGCTAATAGCAGAATTTTTGGACGCCGCTGATGGTCTTGATATGATTGCCGACTTAATAGAATGGACGGAACTTAGCACGTATTTCAGTGTCCAGCTTGCAGACATACTTTATTATGGTATTGTGCAGCTGACAGACCTTGCAATTGAGGACGCTAACATACTTGAAATTATTTTAATGTACACTGACCAATTGTTTGAGATACATTCGGAAGAGTCAAGCCGCTTCACTCAGGGAATTCTTCTGGGTATGTTATAATTAACAAAATGAGATTCGTAAAATAAAAAAGATCTGCTACAGGAGATACTCCCTGTACCGATAAGTTCCCCACCCCTTATTTGGTTTGTGATATAAACCGAATAAGGGGTGGTTTTTTAATCTATAGAATATTTTAACTTGACGAATATCATCATTATTCCTATAATAGGAAATACAGCAAAAATTACTTTGGGGGACGTGATTTATGATGTACTTTTTGGTTATTTTGCGACGAAATGCGAATGGTTAGCATTTATGTCGCTTTTTTATTTTGAAATTAAATTTAATAAACGACTCACTATATAATAAAAAATTTGTATAATGCCATAATATTTTAGACACGAAAAGAGGAGTAGCCATGCAAATAAAAAAATCACAGATAAAAGTAACGCGTATTATTAGTTGGTTTACTGCGCTTATCATGCTGCTCTCATTTATTCCAATGCAAGTATCTGCTTATACCGGCATATATGATGAACAGCCGACAGAGCCGCACACAAAGGAACAGACCTCATACCCTAACGGCAACGACTACGAAACATCTGACGAAGAATATGATGATAAAGATATTGCTCCGGAAGCGCTAATGCCACTTGAAGAAAAAAGCATTGCACCCTTTAGCACTGTTTTGGTAAACAGCTGGGCAGCATTGCAGGCCGCAGTTGGAGTTGTAGGTGCAATAACAATTGAAATTACCGAAGACATTACTATTCCCACAGGTGCGGCAGGTAATGCCATTACGATACCACCCAATGCAGATATAACGTTAACAGGTGGACATACGCTGTTACGGCCGATAGGTTCGGTAGCGCAAAGACACTTTATGGTAAACGGAATTTTACGTTTAGAAGATGTTACATTAAGCGGCAGTTATTCAGCGGGCAATGCATCTAACCACGGTGGCGTTTTGGTTAATGCCGGTGGTAGCTTATACATGGAAGATGGCAGCGCTATTATTAACAATCGCAACATTGGCAACACGAATGCACCTGCCGTATACGTAACGGGGGCCAATGCCACATTTACCATGAATGGTGGAGAAATTAGCGGCAATTCTGCATTTGGCACACAAGGATCCGGTGGCTCAGCGGTGTTTGTTGAAAATACAGCAATATTTACCATGAACGGTGGCGTCATTCGTCATAATACCAGCCGCTTTGGCGGTGCTGTACGTATTGGCACCGGTGCTGCCACGCCGGCCGCAAGCGCCACCAGAATGTATATGACAGGCGGAGAGATATACGGCAATACGGCCTTTTTTGGCGGCGGCATTAATGTAGAGCGCGGTACCTTAACCATGACACAGGGTGTAATACACAGCAACTCAGTAACCGGCACGCCAAATGCCGGAAATACCTTTAATGTCAGCCGTGGCGGCGGCGGTGTGTTTATACAAAATGACGGCATATTTTATATGCATGGCGGTACAATTAGCCATAACTATTCCGACGGCCGGGGCGGCGGTGTGCATATGTTAGGCGGTACCTTTACTATGACATCAGGCACAATCAGCCATAATACTGCAAATAATACAGGTAACTTAGATTTACCACTCGCAAACCCGCGAATTAACCTAGGCGGAGGCGTAGCCGTGCAGGGGCCATTTGCAATTTTTAACATGCACGGCGGCACAATCACCGAAAATACAGCAACACACGATGGCGGTGGTATTTGGGTTAATACAGGTAATGCCACAGCAGGTACAGGCGCGCGCTTAAACATGACAAGCGGTACAATAACAAATAACACGGCAACAACCGGTTATGGCGGCGGCATTTTTGCCAACCCTACCAGTACTGTAGCTGTTTTACCGCCTAATGCCTACCAAAATATAATTTCAGCAAACGGCACATTCTCTGGCAATACCGCCGGCCAAGGGCGTTCTGCGTTACCGACCAACGCATACACACGTTCCTTTGGACATTTGCTTAACAACTACGATATCAATTATATGAGTCCCAATCCACTGGTTACATTCGTTTTAAACGGCGGCCATGTTGGAGGCAGTGCAGAAAATATTTTTTATACAATTGATCCCCCCAATACGGCCATTGGGGAAAGCAATGTACCAACGCCGGAACGAGTGGGTTATCATTTTTTAGGCTGGCTGCAGTCGGGGGCGACGGCAGGCTCAGTGTCTCTGTCAAATATGGATGTAGGAAGCTATATTGTTGATACGCCAATAACGTTTTATGCCCAATGGCTACGGATTATATATATCGTAACCTTTGACTTAGCCGGTGGTACAGGCAACTTCCCAGATCAACATGTATACCATGGTGGTACAGCAACAATGCCGGTGAGTGAGCCTACGCGTATCAATTGGGATTTCAACGGTTGGGATTGGAATTTTGCTACCCAAATAACAACAAATGTTACCATAACAGCTCAGTGGGAACCTCAATCTGATAACAGTGAAGACGACGATAATTCAAACAACAGCACAAGCTGGGTCACCCCAGATAACTGGGGGCCACATTTGCGGCCACATATCCCACGCTTGTATTATGAACTAAACGACCCATATCTGCCAATTTTAAGAAGCAGATATCCCGGACTGGGCTTCCGTGCAAAATTTATGATAGGATTCCCAGACGGTAACTTTAAACCCAATGGATATCTTACAAGGGCGGAAGCCGCCGCGCTACTGGTGCGCACAATGACAACTACCTTTGGTGTAAATGTACCGCGCAGACAAGTGCATACAATTCCGTATACTTGGGGAGATGTATCTCCCGGCACATGGTATTATGAATATATTGCTATTGCCTATAGCTACGGCCTTGTGCGCGGTTTTGAAACCGGTAACTTCCAACCGAATACTCCAATTACGCGTGAACAATTTGCCGGAATGCTTGCAAGAGGCATGGAAACGGCAGCATCCGGAATTCTGCCGTATATGGATGCTGCAGATGTTAGCGATTGGGCATATGACTATATATACAGTGTGCTTGCATTAGGCCTAATGCATGGTGATGCTAACGGAATATTCCGCCCCGCAGGCTTTATAACAAGGGCAGAAACCGCTGCCGCTATGTCTCGCATTTTAGGACGCGGCGAGCTGGTATCCGGCAGCAGAGATGTGTCCCATTATAAAATATTTCCTGATGCGGAAAATAGAGACGCGTGGTATTTCCTTTATGTAGTTGAAGCTACAAACAGTTATTGGTTTATTGAGGATAACGGAGAGGGCGCTTTGGCAGAGGATGTTACCCTGCCCCAACGGCAATAACCCCCTGCAGTGGTTTGTATGTAGATGTGTTCATTTGTATCACTTCAACTTCCCGGCCATGCATATATACATGCTTTAAAAGCTCTACTTGGTACCCGGCCTGACTCTCCAGTATAATATACCGTTCTCCCCTCGGCACAGACGCATCTACTATTTCCCGATAAGGCTGTGAGGAATCTAATTCCGTGCGGGTTGTGGAAAATCTAATACTGCGCTCAGGCGGCCGGCTTTCGTAACCGTGAATTGTTAATATAAGTTCCCCACCCCTCATTTGGCTTGTAATAAGAATTGGATGGGGAGTGGGGTTTTTAAATTTTAAATCGTAATAATCCCCTGCTACGGTCGCATCAAAACCATAGTCTACATAACTTACGATCGCTGAATGGTTGTGACGCTGCATAATGGGCAGTTCTGCAAATAAGACGGCGTTGTAAAGGGTGGATACCACCTGGCAAACGCCGCCGCCTATGTCTTCTACCGGTTCGCCATTTACAAGTACGATTGCGGCTTTGTAGCCGCTGTTTGGCAGATGTGCGCCTATCAGTGAGCCGGCGGAAAACACTTCATCCGAGTGTAGGACTTGATTATGTATACGGTCGGAGGCCAGGGCAATATTGTAAATACGTGGGTCGGTTTCATTACCAATAAAATTTGTTTTAAAAACACCAAGTACGGATATAGGAAAATCGAAATCTGATTTTTTGTGTGTAGGTTCGATTGTTTGTAGTGTAAGTTCTATGGTGCCGCTGTTAAAACTTTCGAGCTGTTCAATTGTTGCTTGTATAGTCGCTTGAATATCTACACCGTAACCTGCCCGTTCAGGTTTAATAACTATATCGCTGCCTTCTAGGGCAAAGGTGGCATTTTGTGCGGCTCTGTCAACTTGCCTGGCAAGCCCGCTTAGTACGCTTTCCAACTTTGCCGGGATAATTTCCAGACTTGCAGGGTGACTTATATTATACTGCCGGCCAAACATGCGCCCTATCCTGCGGGGCAAATTTTGAAGGGTACCGTAATCCAATGCAATTTGTATTGGCTCGGTAAAATTGAGGCTTGCGCCAAAACCTTCAAAGGCGAATTCTGACACTAATTCACCATTTATGGTGTATTTAATCGTCTCTTCTGCAAAAGAAGATTGGAAATGTTCCATTAAAGCGGCGCTTGCTTCTGCGGCATTTAATCCACCAACAGGTACGTTATGTATGTAAATATTGCTATAAATCCTATCCGACCCGGATGATGGCATTACTGCAAAAATGATGGCAATTAAAAACCCAATACTGACACAAATTAAAATTTTTTTATTTTTTTGCACACATATCACCTCTTGTATATTATTATATATCAAAGGTGATGATAATATGATTGTGACAACAGGAAAGAGCCATAGTGGTGCAGGTATCGTTCCAACAACAAAGCCATTTACGTCTATGTTACTCCAGGAAATAATCAACAAACTTGCTGCCATGTTTCCAGCCATAAACGTTTCAATAATAGGAACCAGCCGGTTAGGCCGCCCAATTTACGTATTAACCATCGGGCAGGGCAATAAATCCGTAATGATCAATGCTGCCCACCACGCCAATGAATGGATAACGTCTGTTTTAGCCATGAGATTTTTAGAGGAATATGCAAGCGAACCAAAATGGATTAATGAAACAGCTTTGCACATAATCCCAATGGTAAACCCTGACGGTGTAGATTTGGTAACAGGGGGATTAGGCAGGTTACGGATTTTATACAAAAAAGCCGAAGCGCAAGCGCGAAGTACGGAATGTGATGAATTTCCCGGTTGTTGGAAAGCCAATATTATTGGTGTAGATCTAAATTCCAACTATCCGGCAGGCTGGGAAGAGGCAAAAAAGCACAAATTTGCCCGAGGCTACACAAGACCCGGCCCACGAGATTATGTAGGAGAATACCCACTTTCCGAACCGGAAACAAGTGCAATGGCGGCCTATACCCTGGTAAATGACTTTGCCCATACAATTTCCCTACACACACAGGGGGAAGAAATTTATTGGCGGTACCAAGACTATATGCCAGAAGGTGCGGCAGAACTCGCGGCACGTTTATCTAAAGTGAGCGGATATGTATGCGAAGATGTGCCAGAAACCTCATCCCATGCAGGTTATCGGGACTGGTTTATAGAGACTACAAACCGCCCGGGTATGACGATAGAATGTGGATTTGGAGAGAATCCGCTGCCAATTTCTGATTTTGATGAAATATACAAAAAAGTCGCCCCGCTGCTACACGAGGCGATTCGAGGCGATATTTAAAGTATCTTTTAGGACCTATTCCACTTTATTAACATTATAATTAACACCAATATAAGCACTCCAATAATCACAACTGTCGTTAAAATAAATATATCTGCACCCGATGGTCCATTGGCAGAATCTTGAAAAGAAATTGAATAAATAAGCGGTGGTGCCGGCCCTAAAATAGTTTCTGCTGTGTCTTCTACAACTTCTTCAACTTCCTCATATTCTTCATATTCTTCATGGCCATATGCAAAAATGGCATCTGGCTCTATAATTTCAGCTTCTTGTGCTTCCAGCATTTCAAACACATGCCTTATAAGCGCAGTAGTATCTGTAAATGTTATCCCAGGGGAAGCGTATAATACAGATATTATCAATCCATGGTTGTCATTTCTTGCATAGGATACCAGGGTATGCTGTGCCGCGTTGGTAAAGCCGGTTTTACCTCCTACTACAAATGGGTCAAACTCGGCTCGGCCACGGCGTATCATACGATTTGTATTTACAAGACCCCGGGGCTTGTCGTACAGGGCAGTGCGTGGAATTGCATAAAATGCTGTAGAGATTATATTTAAAAATACAGGATGCTGTATAGCGGCTTGCATAATAAGGGCCATGTCATAAGCAGTTACAAATTGGCCATCACCAGGTAAACCGCATGGGTTTACAAAGCGGGTAGAAAACGCACCAAGTTCCCATGCGCGCATGTTCATAAGATTTACGAATTCCGGAATAGAGTCGGAAACATGCTCTGCCAAAGCCCAGGCAATTTCATTTCCAGATGAAAGCATTAAGCCGTACAGGGCCTGCATTACAGTAATGCTTTCACCTTCCAACATGCCTACCCGGCTGGCGTAGTATGGTATGCTAACGGCCCGCCTGGAAAAAGTAATAGACTCATTTAAATCCTCTACATATTCCAGCACCAAGAGTGCAGTCATAATCTTGGTAATACTAGCGGGATAACGTCGGGTATAGCCCTCATTTTCGTACAAGACATCCCCTGTATCTGCGCACATAACAAGCACAGAGGCAGACTGATACATGGGTTCTTCTTGGGCAAAACCCTGCATTGGTACTAGGGTAAAAATAATTACAAATAAATATACTACTGAACGCTTAAATTTGAAATAAATAATAAATCACGCCTTGCTTGTAAAGTGAAAATTTTCTATACGCACGGCCGGTACCAGTGATGCACCAAAACCGCTTACAAGTTCCCTTTCCTTTGAAATTGTAGTAATATTGTTAAAGGCATCTAACAAACTTTCTGTAAAGCGCATAGTTGAGATAGGTTTTGTTATTTTTCCATTTTCTATTAAAAATGTGCCATTGCGTGTAAGGCCGGTCACTTGTAAATTTCTGGCATTAACAAAATTTGAATAATGAAACTCGTTTATAAAAATACCCTTTTCTGTGCTTGCAATTATTTCATCAAGGGACATATCTCCGCCATCTACAACAATATTTGTAGGAACCGCGCCCGAATAAAATCTACTTGATACTGCGTGGCCTGTGGGTTTTACGCTGTGTTTAGATGCCGTTTTATTATCGTATAAATAGGAAGCAATTTTACCATTTTCAACAAGAGGCAGTACACGGCGTGGGTTGCCCTCTACGTCAAATGGCAGTGGGCACAAACTGCTATTTGTTACATCATCGCGCACACTTAAATTCTGGCCAAATAGCTTTTCGCCAAGTTTGCCCCGGGCAAAACTTACACCATCGTCTACACTTTTTGCGCTTAACATCATTGTCATAAAACTAATTAAATCGCCAAATGCACTAGGGGACAGCACTACGGTAAAGCCGCCAAGTTCCGGGGATATGGGGTTTAGTGCGGCGCGGGCAGTATTTTGGGCTTTTTTAAAGCAGCCTACAATGTCAGGGATATCTGTATAGGATACGCACTCTCCTGCCCCATCTGCACCGCTTGTATGGGAAACTACGGTGTTAAAGCTTACTGCTTCATAGTTTGCATATCTAAAGCCGCCGCTGCTATCGCCTACGGCCAAGCCTGTATACGTTAAAGTGAGTGCACCGGCAGCAGAAAAGCCTGGTTCAAGAAACGCAATGCCTTGTTTTATATATTCGGCACGATTTTTAACATTAAATGCCGGGTAGAATCTGCCATCCGAAACGCATTCGGCAACATCTTCCGTAGAAAATGGAAACGCGGCAAACGCACCTTCCGGCACAAATTTAAGCATTTCTTCCGCATTTTTTACAAGCTGTTCTATGCCCATTGGAGTTAAATCATTCGTTGAACAAGTGGCCTGCTTCTTGCCATCGTATAGGGTTAGTGACATGCTTGCGTCGGTTATAATTACATTTTGGCTAATTTCTGAATTTGCAAAGCGCGTTGTGCCGTCTTCGTTTATAGCAATAACCGCCACCGCATGATACTTTGTAAGGGATGCTGCCTTTTGAATAAGTGCCATTGTCTCTGCTTTATTTAACATCTGAAACACCTACTTTCACTTTTCTAAACCTTGTTGGCGAAGAACCATGGCTTACGCGCATAATTTGCATGGGTTGCCCCTTACCGCAGTTTGGTACACCTACAAGTTCCCAAAAATCGGCGTTTGCTGTGCCGTCACAATTGCCCCAAAACTCTGTGGTTTTGCCGGAGTATATGGGGTTTTTAAATATGCGGCCGGTTAGTTTGCCGTCCTTTATTTCCCGGGCAAGTTCGCAAGCAAATTGGAAATTTACCCGAAGGTCGTCAATACTCCAGCTTTTGTTTTCGTCAAAAATAAAGCCATAATCTATTCCCGCAATGAGCTCGTCCAAGGTGGAATCCCCAGGCAGTAGATTAATGTTCGTCATACGCACGATAGGTAGATTTCGCCATCCGTCGGAAAGGCCCGCCCCACTGGAATTTTTTCCGGTTATATAAGCATTATCCCGAGAAGTTTGAAATGCTGCAAATTTTCCCTTGTCTATTAAGGTGATATTTTGCGCCGGTACGCCTTCATCGTCATATGCAAAGGTGCCCAAACCACGGTCGCAGGTGGCATCTGCAACCAGAGTTACATGCTTTGAGCCGTATGTTAGAGGCTTTTCCGCCAGATTATCTACCTCAACAAAGCTACGTCCTGCAAATGCGGCTTCGCTGCCTAATACCCGGTCAAGTTCTGTCGGATGGCCCACACTTTCATGAATTTGTAAAAACATTTGCCGTGGGGTAAGAATAATGTCAAACTCGCCGCTTGGGCAATCTTCTGCATGAAGCAGCTCAGCAGCTTCCCGGCCTATGATAATGGCTCGCTCCGGCAAGTTTAATTCAAGCACGGCTTCGTACCCGGCACGTGCAACGTTTATATAGCTGCGGCGCTGCATGTCCGCCTCAGAAAACGCAATTGCGCCCAAAGATGCATCGCATTGGCAGAAGTTTTGCACGATAAAGGAGCCGTCTGTGTCTGCAAAAATTACATCATCTTTGCGAAAGCTTAAATTTACGTAAGTGCGGTTTACCCCTGGGGTTATGCGCATATTTTTATCACATTCGGTCATGAGTGCTAGTTTTTCTGAAAATGGTACAGTAAATGGGTCTTGTGCAACCGGGGTGCTGTATTCTGCTGTCACCGGTTTTTTATTGTCTAGTTCTGCTTTTTTTGCCAAAAGGGTTAGACTTGCGGTGGCTGTGTCGTAAGCAAGTTTAACTGTATCATTAATTTTTTCTATGTCGCTTGCAGCCGCAAAACCCATTGCGCCGTTTACATACACGCGCACACCATAACCCTGGCTGCGCGTGGTTGCGGCTTTTACAATATCGCCGCTTTCCATGCGGATATCTTCTATTGTTATGTCCTTAAAGCGAATGTCTGCAAAGTTGGCTCCAAGGGTTTTTGCATATGCCATTGCGTTTTTAATTTGTTGATTCACTAGCTATCATTCCTTTCAGTTTGGGAATTTCAGTTGATCGGATTTTCATACCACCTGATTTTGATCATAAACTATCTTTTTACCCTGCCACTGCCATCGCCACCCATTAAGCTATTCACCTCGGCAACACTGACTAAGTTAAAGTCACCTTCTACACTATGTTTTAGGCAGCTTGCAGCTACGGCAAATTCCAAAGCCGCAGGTTTATCCATTTCTGTTAAAAAACCGTAAATAAGCCCGGCGCCAAAGCTATCACCACCGCCAACCCGGTCAACAATATCTGTAATTTCATATTTTTTAGAAAAATGTGCCGTCTCTCCGTCGTATAGCATTGCAGACCAGTTATTATGGTTTGCAGAAAGGGATTCCCGCAGTGTGATTGCCACATATTTTAGGCCAAAATTTTCTACTAATTGCTTAGCAACAGAAACATATCCTTCATGGTTTAAATGTCCAGAGGTTATATCTGTGCCGGTAGAAGTAATTCCGAAAACATCGGCGGCGTCTTCTTCATTTGCAATGCATACATCAACATAGGTAATGAGTTTTGACATGGTTTCCTTAGCTTGTGCTTTCGTCCACAGATTTTTACGATAGTTAAGGTCGCAGCTTATTGTGATCCCTTTTTCTTTTGCCGCCTTTACCGCATCAAGGCAAATTTCTACAACGTTTTGGCCAAGAGCCGGTGTAATGCCTGTAAAATGAAACCAGTCCATGTTGCTAAAAATTGCATCCCAGTCAAAATCTTCACGCTTTGCTGTTGCAATTGCAGAATTTGCCCGGTCGTAAATTACTTTAGATGCACGCTGATTTGCACCCTTTTCTAAAAAATAAATGCCTACACGGCTGCCACCACGTACAATTTTGCTGGTATCAACACCGTACTTGCGTAAGGAGTTAACCGCACTTTGCCCAATTTCATGTGTTGGCAGTTTTGTTACAAATGCCGCATCAAGCCCATAGTTTGCAAGGGATACGGCCACATTGGCCTCGCCGCCGCCAAAGGTTGCACCAAGTGTGTCCGATTGCACAAAACGTTCGTATCCCAGCGGGGCCAGGCGTAGCATGATTTCGCCAAATGTTATAATTTTTTTCATTTTCAAAGCCCTTTCTATTTAAAATGGGACGCTGTCCCAAACCCTTATTCGTAAGCTTCGCTTGCTGGCAGGGCGGCCTCACTTCGTTTCGGGTGCACGCTGTGTGCACCAATAGTTTTCATGGATTATTTTAACACAATAATTATACATACTTCTGTAAATCTGCCGGCACCGTTAATACTGCATCAAACAGCTGATGGTCTTCTTCTGCCAAATATCCAAAACCGGCACCCAAAGCCCAAATATTACTGCCACGCGCAGCTTCTGAGTCTTTATACATATCGCCAACCATGGCCCATTCACTCGGACAGGAATCGCCGACAATACGCCGTACCATATCAATTTTGGCCGGCTCTCCGCTATAAATGCCGTCAAAATAATGTTTAATACCTGTCGCTTGCAAAGTTCCATCAACGTGTACATTGCTGCCGGTGCTGGCAATGTACATTTTAATACCCGATTGCTTTAGCATCTCAAGCATTTCTAGAACCCCTGGGAAAAGCACCGTTGCCCCCAACGCCTGTATAGACGCTAATTCTAAGGCATCAACTTCTGGCCCAAGCTTAACAATTACATCTTCTGCCACTGTGGGGAACATCTTGCGAAAAAAATCCAGCCCTGCAATTCCCATTGCGGCCCTGATGCCGCTATCATCTATATAAGGTAAAACAAACCTATCTCTTACCCGGTCGATAGCTGTTAATGTAGCCTTTGCGGTGTTGCTTAAGGTTCCATCCATGTCGAAAATTATATGCCGCTTCTTCATTAAAATTCTCCGTTCCGCTCGCCAGAATGCCATGCCCATGCGGTGCTAATAATAGTCTCAATATTAGTGCGTGCCGGATTCCAGCCAAGTTCCCGCTTAATTTTTTCAGATGACGCAATGAGCGTTGGTGGGTCGCCAGGTCTGCGCTCGCAAATATTTACTGCAAAATCTATACCTGTTACTTTTTTTGCCGCGTCAACTATTTCCTTATTTGAAAAACCGTTTCCACTACTTAAATTATAAGTAGTAGATTTCCCATCAGATTCTAGGCTTTTTATACACAAATTATGGGCATCAACCAAGTCCATTACATGAACGTAATCACGTATGCAAGTACCGTCTGGGGTTGGATAATCACTGCCATAAATGTTAAACTGATTATTTTTACCCTGGGCAGTTTGTAAAACTGCGGGAATAAGATGTGTTTCCGGCCTATGACACTCACCAATAAGTCCGCTTTCATGGGCACCTGCAACATTAAAATAACGCAACACTACATATTTAATGTTATAAGCTTGGCCAAACCATTTAAGCATACGCTCTACTGCAAGCTTGCTTTCACCATATGGGTTTATTGGCTTTTCCGGAAAATCTTCCGTTACAGGCACAGTTTCTGGCATACCATAAACAGCCGCAGTGGAAGAAAATACTATGTTTTTTACTCCATGTTTTAGCATACCCTGTAATAGTGCGAATGTTCCCATAACATTGTTATCATAGTACATTGCAGGGTTTTGCACGCTTTCTGGTACAACGGTATATGCGGCAAAATGCACAACCGTGGAGATATTATTTTCTGTAAATATTTTGTCCAACACCCCCATATCTTGCATATTTCCTTCGTAAAATTTTGCGCCCGGCCACACTGCTTTTTTATGACCATTTACTAAGTTATCAAGTACAACCGTTTCTGTACCGCTATCTACCAGGGATGCAACCATGTGGCTGCCTATATATCCTGCGCCACCAACAACTAAAACTGCCATTCACTGCCTCCATCTAAATGGGGCTCTGCCCCAAACCCCGCCGCTACGCAGGGAGTAAATCCCTGCTATGCTTCTTCTAAATGGGGCTCTGCCCCAAACCTCACCGCTACGGTGGGCAAAGCCCTCCTTCGCTTCCTTCGCATTCGCTATGGGTGCGCGCTGTGCGCGCAAATAGTTTCCATACGTAATCTTACGCTCCCTAAATTTCAACAGCCCCATCAGCCACTTCTGCTATATAAAAACTGGCTTCTGTGCCTGTTTTTGCAAAGTATTCATCACCAACATATTTAGTAAAACTATCCACATGGCCGCTATGCACAATACTGACTGTGCATCCACCAAAACCTGCGCCTGTCATACGTGTGCCAAGCATAGAACCTGCATTTTTTATTCCATAATCGAATGATGGTACAAACAAAGCATCAAGGGCATCTCCAACTACTTCATATATGTCCCGCAAAGACAAATGCGAATCTACCATTAATGTCCACAGGCTTTCTAATTCGCCTTTTGCCAAAACCCGCGCAGCTTCCTTTGTACGGTAATTTTCATATACGGCATGTGCAGCTCTCTTACATGTCACTTCTTCCTGTATCGCGCCTTTGTGCTGTTCAAAATCTTCTGGGGTTAGCTCGCATATTTCGTTAATACTACAAACTTTTTTTAAATCTGCCAATGCTTGCTCGCATTCAGCACGGCGTTCGTTATATTTAGAATCGGCCAACCCACGCTTATAGTTTGTATCCGCAATTACAATACGATAATTTCCAAGATTTAATGGGATGTGCTCGTAACCTAACGTGTCGCAGTTAAGAAGTATCGCATGATCTTTTTTACCCATAGTACAGGCAAAGGGGTCCATTATTCCGCAATTTACGTCGTTAAATCTTTCTGCATTTTGGCATAGTTTTGCCCGCTCTACAGGGTTTATGTCAAGTTCAAAAATACTATTTAGTGCCAAGGCCACAAGTGTGTTAAGGCTTGCGGAAGAAGATAATCCTGCTCCATTTGGCAAGTTACCCCAAATAAACATGTCAAAACCGCTTAGCTTATGTCCTGCTTGTATTAATAATGAAATAACTCCTTTTGGGTAATTACCCCAGCCATGTTTTTGGTTGGGTGTTAAATTGTCTAAAGAAAATTCCACATGAGAATCAAAATTACTGGAATAAAGCTTAACAAGGTCATCGTCACGTTTACAAATTGCACCATATGTGCCTATATTTAAGGCACATGGCATTACAAGTCCACCATTATAATCAATATGCTCACCAATTAAATTAACCCGCCCAGGTGAGAAAAAAACCCGTGGTTCGTTTTCTGAGACTCCAAATATTTTAGCAAAATCATTAAGTACTTCTTGCTTCACACAAATCGCCCCTTCTACTTTTTAAAAATTTCCACAAGTTTATTTAACCACACTGGAACACAACCTGCAACGTGATATTTAAATAAATTAAAGATTAGCGCATATTTTTCTTTAAGCAGAGAGATACTAGCTAAGAAGCTCATAGACAATTAACTTGAAATTTTCAAGATACATTGCTATATAACAACTTCTAAAAATGGAAGGAGGCGAACTAATATGCGTTCAAGAACGTGGGACTATATTGCGTTATCGCTTGTAATACTTGGAGCAGTAAACTGGGGGCTTATCGGCCTATTCAGATTTGACCTTATCGCCGTTATTTTTGGTGGAATGGAAGCTATCGTCAGTCGTATTATATATACACTTATCGCACTTGCAGGGCTTTACTGCCTTAGCTTTTTTGGAAGAGAGTACCATCATCGTTCACCGTCAGAACACCGGGCGTAACTCCATAATACACAACAGTGACCATGCATAATGTGCGTGGTCATTTTTTATGCCATGGAAAACTATTTTGTTCTTATTGAAAAAATATCAGAATCAGTCACAGTGATTTTATTACTCGCATCGTGTAATATGTATTCATAAGGTCAGCAACAACAAAAGACCTTGCACGCATGAGAAGGGAGGTGAAAGAATGGCAGTAGAAGGCAAACACGTAAGCGCAAATTTACGTTTTTACAACTCTGAAAGAGAGACAGTACAAACACTTCATCGCATTCGTCCTAACATTCAAGGATCTGATGCGGAAACATTAGTAAATGCAATTCAACAAATTCGCGCATTGCCACTGGCAGCAGTCAGTATGACGCGAACTACCGAACTTGTGTCGGTATAAAGTATTTATAGCTAATCCAAAAAAGGAGGTGAATAAATTGAACCTATCAAACCGTGCAAAATTATCGTTTTACGCCAATTCTGGCGATATAGTAAGGCTAACCATCCCACGGGCACGCATGGATAAAACCGCCGAAGCCGCACGCGCTTCTATGGAAGCGCTTATTGCAACCAACACAATAGTAACCAGCAGCGGAATACCAAGCACCGTACGCAGCGCAGAACTTGTACAAACTGAGCGTGTAATTATCGTGTAATTTAAATTGCAACAAACTATTTGCTCGCACAGCGGCGGGGTTTGGGCTGGTCGCAAATGCAAAAAACGCATTTGCTGCTCGCCCATGCAGCCTGGGGCAGAGCCCCATTCTAAATAGAAAGGAGGTTACCTACATGTTTGCAGAAACAAATAAAAGACTTGTACTACGCTACGATCCCGGCCAATTTACATTTCGCAATTTTATCCAAACATCCAGTGATGAACAGCTGTATGACTTGGCCCAAAATCTAAATGCGTTCCAAGAAGAGCCAACTGTTAGTATTTTAAAAGTACAAACATTTGAATTAACATAAAATATCCCCTAAATTACCCGGAAAGGAGGAAAGTTTTTGAATACAATATCTAACGAAGTTTGCAAACTCATATTCAACACATCTCTTTATAAAAAGCGCATCGTACGCATACCAGACCCTACCGCCGTTTTAACACCATCTATTGTAAATTCTGCGGCTGCAGACTTTATTTCAGCCAATCCATTTGATGAAACAGTTGGATCGCTGGTATCCCTAGCAAACGCAGAACGGATAACAACAAACCGAACTATTTTATTCTAAACCCGACGCTTTTATTTTCAAATTTTCGTCAAAAAAGACCGCTGCTTATTGCAATGGTCTTTTTTTTTAGGTATACTCAAAACATAGTAGCAATATATAATTTAGGAGTGGACATTCTTATGAATACGATATTTGAACAACTCGCAAAAATGCGCCTCGTTCCTGTGATAGTTATAAAAGATGCTGCCAATGCAGTGCCTTTAGCTAAAGCTTTGTGCGAGGGCGGTTTGCCATGTGCGGAGGTAACTATGCGCACACCACAAGCAGCAGACGCAATACGCGCGATATCTAGCACAGTGTCTGATATTTTGCTTGGTGCCGGTACTGTATTAACCATACAGCAGGTAGATATTGCCATAACTGCAGGCGCAAAATTTATTGTATCACCAGGGCTTAACCCAGAAGTTGTGCGCTACTGCCAGTCTAAAAATGTTCCGGTATTACCGGGGGTTTGTACACCAACGGAGGTTGAGCAAGCACTTGGGCTTGGGCTAAAAGCGCTGAAGTTTTTCCCGGCAGAAGCAGCCGGTGGCGCGAATATGATAAAGGCCTTGTCTGGGCCATATGGTGATGTTACATTTATGCCAACAGGCGGAATTACACAAAAGAATTTACACGATTATCTTTCTGTTAAAAGCGTATTCGCTTGCGGGGGCAGCTGGATGGTAAACGATGAATTAATATCCACAGGTAATTTTGCAAAAATTACCGAACTCACACGTGATGCTGTTGCATTAGCAAACAGTAAATAGTAAATCGCTTGCACAACTGAAAGGATTGATTGTAAATATGTTTATCCAAAAACGAAAACGCAGTTTTCGTATTTTGTTAAAGTCTTTTATAATTACGACGGTTTCCGTTTGTGGTGTGATTTTAATCGGACGAGCCGCTTTTAATAGAACTGTTGTGCCACCACCAATTCCGCCTACAACACCATTAATACAAGTGGTGCGTGCAGAAAATCCAAATAGGGATAGAGACAATTCAATTGATGATTATGACGAAGTGTTAGAAGAAGTTTGGCCAATGCCTGAAAGATTTACAAATGAAGACAGGCGAGAAAAGTTTTGGACTTTTTTAGTTATTGGCCTTAACGAGGGAACCAATGCGAACACGATCATGGTAGCGTCTTACGATGGTGTAAACCGGGAGGCTAATTTGATAAGCATTCCTCGGGATGTGCCTATTAATGTTAACCGCCGGGGTAGGAAAATAAGTTCTTCTTATATTGTTGGTGCCGGTGGTGATAGAGGCCGTGCCGGTGGTGTAACCCAAATGCAGCTGGATGTGATGTCTATTATCGGATTTGTTCCGGACTTTTATGTCGTGCTTGATTATGACGCGTTTTTTACCATTATTGATGCGGTAGGCGGTGTTGAAATTTATGTTCCTTTCCATATGCGGTATAACGACCCATATCAAGACTTGTTTATTGATATACCGCCGGGGCTGCAGCAAATGGACAGCGAAACCGCACTTCACTTTGCACGATTTAGACAGGCCAACCGAGGCAGCGGATTTCAATCTATAACCGACTTTGGGCGTATAGAAAACCAGCAAATAGTTGTAAATGCCGTTATTGAAAGCTTGTTATCTCCGGCAAGTTTGCTGCGTATTCCCGAGTTTGTTAATATTTTTAACGAAAGCGTGTACACTAATTTAACATTCCAAGAAATGATGTGGTTTGCACTTGAATTAAATCATGTGAGAAGCACTGACGCATTGTCTTCCTATACAATGCCCATCAGCCATTCTAGCCGCGCACCGATGTGGTACGAACTTTTATATGTAAACGGTACTATTGAGCTTATCAATAATACCATCAACCCATTTGACAGGGACATTGAGGTTGGCGATACAAATATTGCACGAGAATAAGACTTGGAAAGTATAGTAAAAAGGGTTGCGCACCTGCGAACCCTTTTTTATTATACTCTCAAGATGTGCATTAAAAAAGCATTGACAGCATTAACTATAATGCGCCCCTGAAATTAATCTTGTTTTGCAAATAATAGCTGATTTTAGTTAGTTGTAGTTGGTGTAAGTGCCAGATTTGAAATAGTCAAACTACTACTGGTTTCTGATAAATAATTTTCATTAAGAAATACGATAAAGCATATTTCACAAACTGATTTCCAGGCATTTTCATTACGTGACAAGATAGGAAGTAAGAATTTATGGCGTGTTTGCGTATTAATTTTCTTGTCAACTATTTTCTTTAAATGTTCGTCTTTAATTTCCAGCTGTATAGCTCTAACCCCTGGAGAAAAACGAACATCAAATTCCAAGCAATAATTATTTTTCCAAAAAACACGCATATCTTCACTAGGTAAATACTTGATTGCGGCCATAACAAACTCGCTTTTACCTAGTACAGAACTGTCTCCAATGCAAAATTTCATTTCAAAAGAATCTTCACTTCGGGTGATTTGTAAATCCTTACTTACTCCATACGACACAATAGGTTCTATATCATCCGGATTGTCTTGGTCTTTTAATATGGCATAAGCTGCCATTTTATCTACATACTCATCAAATCTAGTTTTTGTGGTGGTGGTTATGGTTTTACCATCAATCGTGAGATTTCCGCTTATATCCCCACCAACAATAACCATTGAACCTTCTACTTTATTATGTTCAACATTTTGATGTTTTTTAGAGAATAGTTTTCTTATAGTTGATGACGCACTTTTCAAAATTTCTACCCAGCTCATAAATGTTCCTCCTGTAAAAACAATTTGTGCTATTATATTACATAATTTTTTGCAAGTCAAAGAATAAAAGTTCTTTACCTGTTATTCCTATTGAGAAAAAAATTGTGTATAATATCAAACATGTTATAAAGGAAAAATTTTATTAAAATCAGAAGGAGCTTATTTATGCTGCGTAACCAATTTCCAATTTTAGAATTTGATCCAGATCGTGATGCATTTATACGACCGGAAAGATTAATACAGCCGATAGATGTTGCCAAAAATGCTGTCATTTGTTTTTTTATTGATGCAATTGAAAAAGTTTTGGCGGAATATCCCCACAAAGTTGTGGCCCGCATAAAAAGCGAGGGAATAGTTACACCGGTTTATGAACTAGACTACAAGGGCGAGCGCATTGTCTTGGTGAAAGCGATTGTTGGAGCACCACTTGCGGCAGGTCATTTGGAAGAGTTGACGGCTTTTGGCTGCCGAAAATACATGGCCTGCGGTGGATGCGGCGTTTTGCAAAATGACATTGCTGTAGGGCATTTGATCATTCCCACTTCTGCAGTAAGGGACGAAGGCACATCTTACCATTATATAGAACCATCTCGTGACGTTTCCATGGATGAAGGGGCTGTAAAGGTAATCGAAAGTACTTTGCAAGAAAATAATATGCCATATATAAAGGGCAAAACATGGACTACCGATGCTTTTTATCGTGAAACCCCTGCAAGAATAAAACACCGCAAGGAAGAAGGATGCATTGCAGTTGACATGGAAGCCAGTGCGTTTATAGCTGTAGCCCAGTATCTCAAAGTTCCGTTTGGGCAAATATTTTACGCAGGGGATAACCTAAGTGGCGATGAATGGGATGGCCGAAAGTGGCAAAGCCGGGAAGATATTCGCGAAGCAGTGCTTAAGCTTGCGATGGATGCTTGTCTTAAAATGTGATGTGACTTCTTAAAGGCTGTCTAGTAATTTTTTTATATTTTCTACTGTTTCCATATTAATAAAATGCTCAATTTTTTCGACCTGTTCTAATTCATTATCCGATTGGTTGATATAACATAACAAGCGGTGGATGGTATCATGTCTAAAAACCAGGTATTTACCAAGCTTGCTGCCTGCTTCTGTTAATTGTATATAACCATATTTTTCTGACGATATAAGGCCTTGGTTTTTAAGATTGGCTATCATTTTTGTAGCAGAAGAGGGCTTAACATTTAGCAATCCGGCCACTGTGCCCACTCTTACTGCTTCGCCTTTTATATGGATTCTGTAAATCATTTCTAAATAATCTTCCATGGACGATGTAATTGCATTATCCTCCAACAATGCATATCCTTTTAAAGTATAAAACCTACTATTATCAGACATAAATTACCCTCCATTATAGACAATTAAGTTGAAAATCGCCTCAGAATTTTTGCTTTGCAAAACAGCCCTTCGGGCTGCCCGACTTCTTTCGGGTTCATTTCAAGCTTCGACCAAGAACGCAGTTAAAGCCCTGCGTTTTGGTCTCGCTTTTGGACTGTTTTCAACGTAAATTGCTATATTGTAACCAATTTAATAACAATGACATAAATTAGCTTAGGGAAAATATTTTTCCCTAAGCTAATTTTATTATAGGAGGACTTATATTTATGCCTGTTTTATCCGGACTTATTGTGTCTGTAGATGCATTTTTCATTGGAATTTCCCTGGGACTGCAGAAGAAATGCAAGTTTATATACCTTGTTATCATTAATGCTTTTCTTTTAGGGCTGTGTTTTATTGGATTTGTAATTGCAGGGCAGATTTATGAATTAATAGGGTTTGATGTTGATCTTATTGTTGGGCTTGCGTTTATTGGACTTGGGGTTTGGTGCATTTTACAATACTTTATATCCAAGCATATTACCCCACGAAAAGAAGGTACTACTATTTTTCTTGTAGGGTTGGTAATGAGCTTAGAAGCGATGATGATAGTCATGTATATAAAAAACCACTAGAGAAGCAAAGCCTTTATCTACCTTTATTGTAGCACTTGTCCAAAAACATTTCTATAGCAATATAGAAAATTGTCTGAAAATATTTACCTGTATTTTTTTATAATTCTTTTTAATTTATCTTGTCGTTTTCCATACCCCAAGCCCACAGTATATGCGACCAACGCAAAAAATGCTCATTGTGACATTATCACAACAAGCATTTTTTTCTTATGTTCGCAGGTTTTCGTCTGCAAGGGGTTATGGGTTACTATGGTTATGTTATTTGTAGCTGATATTCTCTAACCGTTCTAAATTTGCAATCCTACTCGATATATGTGGGTGTGATGCTTTCATCTTCTCAAAGAATCCCACATTTACATTCATTGATATTTTTTGTAGTAAGTATAATCCAGATACTAACTCCTTACCATATCCAACTTCATAAGCAAATGTATCGGCTTGTATTTCGTTTGATCTGCTGTTTATCGCAAGTATCATTTGACTTAGATGTATAAATACAAATATAGCTGTATTAGTGACCATTCGTGTTATAAATGCCAGTATTGCAACTACGATCCCTACAACATTGAAATGTGCTACTACGCTGGAAATGAATTGTATTAGATATAGTATCACCCTAAGAACTAAAACAAGTACGGAGAAAAAGAAGTTTCCTACTACGATAAGCAATAATGCTTTTGTATGCCCATGAGTTATATGTCCCAGTTCATGGGCTATTATTCCCCTTAGTTCGTCCGGTGTGAATGTTTCTATTGCTCCCCTTGTGACGGCTACGGTTTCTCTTCCCATCGCGAATGCATTAGCGTACATTGCGTCTATTATGTAGATTTTTATATTCCTACTCAATTTAGGATTCAGTTCTATTGCATACTCATATACTTCTTCAAATAAAGGAAGTAAGTAATTTTTTTCTTCCTCTGTTGCCGGTTCTCTACAGCCTTCCACTAATCTTAGTATGATTTCTCCAATTGGGCATAAGGCTATTGTTATAGATACCGCATATACAATTGATACAATGATGAAACTCTCTAGCCTACCCCCTAGCATTAGCCATGCAAGTGTAAAGTAAATTAAGAACCAGACTATGTACAAAATATTTGTTTCTAAGAATTTGATAATCCGCATGTTTTCTGCTCCTTAAAAGCTTTTATTTATATTTATTCTACTATTGAAATTGGTGTCTCGTGATAAGTAAAATCCTTTACCTGTTTGCAACGTCTTTATATCGTCTGGGTGGTATAGATATTCCCTAACACGTCTTGCACTTCCAAATCCTGTTTCTGATGTTTCAAGTCCTTTTTGTTGTAGCTGGTATGTAACGTCCATTGTTTGCCTTGTGCCAAGAATATTAGCCCACTTTTCGGCGTTTACTCCACTGTTTTGTCTCATGACTATGTAATTATTGCAGTTTTCTATAATCTGTTCTTTGTATGCATCACCACAGGCAAAGTCTAGGTCTGATAAGCTTTGTGTTGCAAGTACACATGTAACTCCTGCACTTCTACTTTTGTTTACAAGGTCGGTTAGTGCTGTTGTTGCATATACGTTTATTTCGTCCATGATGAAGAATGTTTTTTGTGGTTGCTGTTTTCCTTTGTTTGCGTCAAATAGTTTTCCTATGGCTTTTTTTGAATCTATTAATACAAGTCTGCCAAAGGCGGGGGATAGTTCTGGATATGTTAGCGGGTTTAGTATAAATAGGATTATTGCTTTTTCTTGTAGAGCCTTTGATATATCTACGCCGTCACTTGCAAATATTCCTCCAATTTCGCTTTCTGCGATTGTACTAAATCTTGCTATTGAAGGTTGTGCAATTTTTCCGCTTGTTCCTGCGAGTTCAACATTTTCTAGATGCTGTGTTTTTGTTATTAGTTCGGCGTCTAGTAAAATTTTACTAAGTGCCATGAACTTGTTTAAATTTAAGCATTTTATTATTCTTTTAAATGATAGTTCGTATTTGCCTATTTCTAATAATTGTAATGTTCTTTGTATGTATCTTTCTGCATTTAGCTTATAGTGCTCTTCGCTCCAATCTGTCATGTTTATGATCATATCTTTGGCTACTGTGGGTGATGTGCCTTTGAATGGATTATATTTGTCTGAACTTTCAGGGTCTGACAGGTTTACTACATATACCTTTTTCTTATTATCTTTATTCATGGTGTTTATGATATCTAAAGTAGAGCCTTGTCCAGTATCACCTTTGCCGTCAATGATTAGTGCTGGGTAATCTTTGTCTATGGTTCTTTTTATGAAATTGGATAGCGCAACAGTTTTACCGCTTCCTGTAGTACCACATACAAACACATGCTTTGCATCGTCTGGGATATATATAGGTCTTCTTCCGGCATGTCCTATTAGTGTGCCTTCTTGTGGTTGTGTATATCTGGTTTTATTAACTTTATTAGTTTTATTATCTCGTCTAATCATTTTCATCTCTTTTCTAAGATTGAATACTTTTCTTATTAGTCCGGTTTCTCCATGTTTTGCCTGCAATGCCTAAAACTGCAATCCCTATTACTGCTAAAAGTATTAAATTTCCAAATCTATCAACCCCGATTCCATAGGGCTTGTAAAAATTCCATCATCTTCATTCTCCTTTGTTTCTTGTATTTGGCTTAGTTCCAGTATTTCAATGTTAGAGTACATTATTTTACTGTTTTGTAGTGTTTTTGCTATCTTGCACTCTAGGTCTGGTACTATCCATATTTGTCTTTCATAGTCTAAAAAATTATTGCTCATTATGTTTTCAAATCTGTTTTTGGATTTTAAAGCCAGTTCTATCTCCACACATATTGTCTTGCCGTCCTTTTTAAATACAAAATCTGGCCTGTGTGTTCTTTTTCCAAATCCGTCTAACCTATGTAATTCTATTTCTGTTCTTATGTCTTTGTATGCTATGCCATGTACTTTGTTAAAATATATTGCTGTATCTAGTACCGCTATATCATGCCTTATTTGCTCAATCCTTATTTTATTTCTTGCGTTTCCTAATCCTTCTAATTTTGCCCCTTTATTTGTTACTCTGTATATGCCTGCTACTCCGTACAATATTTTTTCCCTGCTTATATATCCTGCTTGTACTAATTTTCTTAGCCTTCTATCACATGCCCTTTGCCCACTAAACTCCGCCAATTCCTTTATATGTCTCCCTTGACACACTCTCCACCTATCAATTTCCCTTATTATCTTTCTATCTCTCTCCAACACCACCAACTTACTCTTATCTTCTATCTTTCCACTATCTACCACTTCTCTACTCACACTCACACCACCACACCTGCCTTACTCCATCTCTCCCGTCTACTACCCTATGCTCCCACATTTATTTATATGACTACTTCTTTTCAAGATGTAGTTACACGAAGAGAGCCTGTGGTCTCGGGTTAAATTTCTAATTTTAGCCGAGACCACAGGCTCTCTTTGTGCCCGCAGGGTATGAATAAATGTGGGTGCATAGGGTAGTGGACAGGGATGAGAGTATTTCACGTTATTTATTTAGTATTTTTTAGGGTGTTCTTGTTAAACAGGAATATTTGGGTTACTTCTTAGTGGAATATATTTTTACAGCCAACGCCAAAACAATAACCTGTTTATTATTTTTTCTTTTGGTGTAAACACACTATATTTTAATATGTATTTTTGTATTACATTGAAATCTTTTAATGATTCTATGTCCTTTATCTTGAATCGTATTCCTTTTTTATGCAAATAATCGCAGGTAAATAGTTTGCATGATATACACTCAACACTACATTTTTTGTTTTCATCTAAATATTTACATACATTAACTCTGTTGCAACTGGCCGGAAGCAATGGAGAAATAAGTTTGTTCTTATATGGCCTACAGCAACCTACAAGTGAATTTGTATTTCTTTTTTCTCCACACCTGTTATTTTGAAAGTCACATACATTTTTTCCATAAAATTCATTATCCAAATACTTACATACATCATCATAAATCATTTCATATTTTATTTTTGTATTACATTTACTAATAATCTTCATTAAATATTACCCCCACGAAAGAAAAGAACACCCAACAAATCTCACATTAGATGTCCTCACTTTTAACTAGTTGTTAGTTTCATTTGTTAATCTTCAAAATATCCACACTCATCTGTGCCAGGTCGAACGTGCGTACTATGCCGATTGCAATACCAACCGGAATTACTTCCCGGACTACGTTCAGCATGAATACACCGGCGACAGTCACGATTGCCGCAAAATACTCCTTTAGGAATTCTGATTGACTGCTCTTTAGGTTCTTTGTTCATGTCATTGATATCCTCTCTTAAAAAATTTTTATATCATCCGCAATGATATTGATTTCGCATCCCACTCTCTTCGCCTTAAAAGACACCATCTCTTTATACGGAATTACTATGGGAAAATATAACTCCTTAATATTAGTAGGCATTGACATCATTATATTTTTTATATATTGCCTGTCACCCATAGATAATGTTCTTTCATTGGTAAAATGACTGTGGAGAATTCCATAGAATTTAATCCCAGATTTTTGCCAATCTGATAAATAAGTATTTATTTTATCTATATCTGGGTAATAGCGACCTTCATCACTATCGGATAGACCTCCATCAAAAATAAAATTAGTTATGATATCACTATCACCGCCCAATATTCCGCCCGTTTCAGGAGGAATTGACGGAATACATTCCAATATTTTGTCATAAATCTTAGCATCTATTTTCATTTACTATAAAAGTTTAATAAACTTTCAATACTGTCAATACCCGTTCCTTTAAACGCGCCACCTTGAATCATATCGTTTAGTAATTCTGTTGCATTGTTATCACCTTCTAAATGGGCATTTTTTAAGTGCATACCCGCAACAGCAATTGCTGCTTTTTTGTCACCTTCAAACGATGCACCATTATCATAAACCGCATAATAAAGGCCCAAATGAAATGAGGAGCCATTATAATTAAGTGAATTTGCTTTCTTGAAATACTGTAGAGCCTTGTTGTGATTTATAGTGGCGTGATGTCTTCCAAACAAATATGAACGTCCTGCCTCAAGTAAAATATCACCTAAAAGTGGATCATTGCTTTGAGCATTTTCAATATAATGCTCCAATTGAGAAATATGACGCTCATTTTGACTTTGCGTAGAAGATGATAATTGCCCTTGTGCTTGGTCTGAAATAGGTTTTTGCTCTACTGGTTGTTTTTCTACCTTGTTCTTCCGAAAAAAATTTAACATAGCTACATTTCTCCTCTGTTATTTTCTTTGTGATCTTTAATTATTTGTTTTTAAGTGGTACAATATTTCCATGTCGTAAAGTTCCTAACTTTACGACTTCTAATATTCTTCTAACCTCGACATCAGTATATATCCAGATTTTACAAAAGTCAACAAGATGCACAAAAAAATTATTGCCCTTCGTACA
>Ga0136643_10000680_pt1 | contig 38247 bp, 15 predicted proteins | sample TergutLab28metaG_FD_96883 | JGI IMG/M metagenome (GOLD analysis project Ga0136643, IMG submission 96883) | Labiotermes labralis P1 segment gut microbial communities from Petit-Saut dam, French Guiana - Lab288 P1 (version 3) (version 3) | ecosystem: Host-associated > Arthropoda: Insects >...
CCCATACGCGCCACATGCCCTGCCCATCTCATTCTTCTCGATTTTATCACCCGCACAATATTGGGTGAGGTGTACAAATCATTTAGCTCCTCGTTATGCAATCTCCTTCATTCCCCCGTTACCTCGTCCCTCCTCGGTCCTAATATTCTCCTCAACACCATATTCTCAAACACCTTCAGCTTCCTTTCCTCCTGCAATGTCAGCGACCATGTTTCACACCCATACAAAACAACGGGCAAAATTATAGTTCTATATATCTTAATCTTTAAATTTTTGGATAGCAACCTAGAAGACAAAAGATTCTGCACCGATTGATAGCAAGCATTTCCTGACCTCAATCAGCTCTTAATTTCTTCCGCAATAGAATTTTGATTTGTTAAAGTTGTTCCCAAATATTTAAACTTTTCCACCCTCTCGAAAGTACTATTATCAGTTCTCACACTGTGATTTCTTCCTGCAATCTGATCTCCAGACACGACCATGAACTTAGTTTTATCAGCACTTACTTCCAGTCAAATCCCCCTAGTAGCAGCTACTCAAGCTTCTGCGTTTTCCTTTAGAATATCCCAGTATATTAACATCATCGGCATAAGTCAGAAGCTGATGTGTACCATTTAGTTTCAAGCCATCCTGATTTACCTGAACCCTCCTAATGGCGTACTCTAAAGCAAAGTTTAAAAGCATTGGTGATAGAGCGTCTCCTTGTTTCAAGCCATTCCTAATAGGGAACCTGTCAGACACATTCTTGCCTACCCGGACTGTGCTATATGTTTCAGTCACTTTAAGCAATGAAAAACTGCTCTTAAGTAAGGACAAGCCAATTCCGATGATCAGAAATAAAGCCACCCCTGTACACCGCTGACCTCAAAACGAAAGGAATTCCTCTCTACAGAACAACCCACCACGAAGACAAAAGAGAAGGAAAGAGATTGGAAGAATTCAAATGCACATTGTGGATAAATGAGGGTTTAGCCAATAACGGTAGAATTCATTTTCAAACGACTGGCAGGACCAGGAATGAGGAATGTATAGTCTGAAGGAAAAAAGGACTCAGTCGGGCTGGCGATGATTTGTCACTAACAATACCTTCAAACGTTCCCGTCTGTTCACTGAGAAAACTTTGTGATAGCAATAAATAAGTAAAATAGCACTTCATATTTCAGCGGATGAACACGTTTATTATCTCCATTCAGGTCTACTACAGGGAAACATGATAGCTTAGGCAGTACAGTGACAAGGCTCCGGGAAGAACACCAGAGGAAACGTGATTCAAATTCCGGCATGAGCAAGAGACTTTTACTCCTTGAAATTGTCCAGGTTGGCTCTGGGGGTAAAGCGGAGGAGGCGTGAAGCTAACCACCCACCTCGATCAACTGCCGAGTTTAAGAAGGAGTGCAGACTTTATTATACCCTAAACAGTTTAACATATCGTCGACTAAGCTTAATTGAAATTCCGTTTAATGCATAAGTTACATTATTAGCGCTTTCAAAACATGGAAGTTTAAAATATCTCTCTATAACTATTAAACAGCAACGTTCTTTAATGTGAGCCTATTTTTTGCACGTTCCTGAAGTACGTTCAGTCAGTTATTTAACAATTATTTATGGTGGAAGTGTTCAGGATCATAATCGGAGTCGGGACATGGCCTGGTGTCGATTAATTACCGACGCCTTTAACGAAATTTCTGCCTTAATCATCCAGGCCAAAGATGTCCTGAATACCTTGACAATTCGTCAAAATTTACCGATGTTTCGAAGCCTAAGGTTTTTATATTCAGGATCAAAGATTTCTTTAATCCTGAAAATGAAGCCAGCAAGTTCCAACGCAACGTAGGTAACTACTAGCCAATCGATACGGCGTCGCATCTCAAAATATTTGACAGTACAACACCGCTGTCAGGGCATCCAATATTGCAGTTACTACTTAACTTTTCTTTTTACAGAGCTCGCTAGTCTGCGGATAACTCGAATTAGCCATATTCAACCCAAGGAATAAATGACTGCCCGCCCAAAGACTCAAGACTGTCCAGAAATTCAAGAAAATGTCTAGGCATTTTATCTTAAACCGAACAAAATCAGGGCCCTACCTTGACTCAGGTGGTTATTCGCCGGCATATAACGGCAGAGGTCCGAGCAATACTCTAGTTTAGCCCACGTGGGATTTGTGGAAAAAAGTGTCACTGGGACAGATTTATGTCTAAGAACTTCGTCCTTCCCCTCTATCATTTCACCAGTTTCACACCAATTCATTTATCTCTCAAGAAAGCTCTTCACAACGTCGTTCTTTAACACACGAAAATATACAAATTTCCTCACAGTTCATAAAAAATTACTCCGTGTCCTGGACTGTTTTTCAGTTATGGCCTTCAAAAATACCTATAGTGCATGCGAAATTTGAATTTCTTAAAGTAGTGACTATGAATGCTTCTATTTTATGGGTCCTGACATCGTGTAGTTTGGCAGAAATTTTGAAGGAAATTGATGCCATGTGTTTTCTCCCTTTTCCTACACAATTATGAATTTTTTCCCCTCAATTTCAGCGTCACTCTCTACCAGGCTTCACGGTATCACATCCCACAGACTATCTAGACAAACTATCTTCGCGGGAAAAGCAGTCAGCTGAATCTTCAAGAAAATGCTTCTGTCTTGCATTCCTGACGTATCAGCTATGGCTCCTGTAACCAAATTGTCTCCCGTCTCCAACACATACACCACGACGGCTTCTTTCCATATTATCCTATTTCTACATTATTATCATCGCCATTCATTTTCACTCTTACTTAAAATTACTGGGCGCCCTGAGAATCAACTATTATTTTAATATAGAGACCAATTATGAACCGAATAAAGCAGCACGTGTTTAACATCCATTATCACCTTCATGTTCCGTTATGTTAAGCACTCTCAGGCTGTATAGAAATATATAAATAAAGAATGCAAACTGTGAACGTTATATTATGAAAAAATAAGATCTCAATTTTTATCTCATCTGTCATATTCCTACATTAAATTGCAATATTAAAAAGAAAACATCAAAAACATGTAAAATTTATCAAAAAAATAATTATTGAAGATTGCTTGTTACATAATAAAATATTCAAATTGGTGTGTTAAAATATTAATACCAATCGTCTGAAAGGACGAAAACGAGGAAATGTGGGGGAAAAACTGACTGACAAATGCAGCAGAATGTTGTAAACTAATAACGGTTTGTTGGTCCGGTTGAAAAAAATCGACAGCCATCACGTAGTAGAGATGATTGAGTGTTGACAAGCTCACAACTGTGGTCGGCGTGCACTCTGACGGTACAAACACGAACAGGAAAACTTTGATAATACCGTAACAATACTACTACTTCAATAATCAAACGTTTAAAGCCTGAATGGTCGATCTCAAACATGTATTTCCACATACTAATTAATAAATTAAAGCATTAATTTAACTATTCGTCCTGTTGTTGCAGATTCACCAATCAACATGGTGTTTGCTAGTAAATTTAGGCGAAAAATTTACTCTTTAATATCAGCTAACAAGATCTGTGTCAGAAGTACGTCTATGATATGAGTATTTACTTTCGAACTTCTTGTACCTTATTTTTGACAAACTGCATGGAATAAATGCAAAATAATGAGGTGGCCATGACTGACCACCTGCCTGCACGATACGTCGTCAAAACTAATCAATGGGTCTAAATGAATTTGGGATGTGTAAAGAAAATCGCCGGAGGGATAATTGCTTTCAATATCGCTTCAATTTAATCTCTTTTTCAAATGAAACTCAAATCGAATATTAACGCCTTTAGTCCAAAGTGGTGACAGTACACCAGTAAATATCACGCCATACAGATTTCAGCCACACATGTGGAGAATATATAAAGAAATATGAGGATAAATACTGCATTATTCTGCGTCATAACTTATAGAGAATGATTAGTTTTATATGAAAACTGAGTACTTTAGCGTTATGTTGCAGTCGTACAAAACAATACATTTCGTGAATAATAATAGTGGACTAGATCAAAACAGCCCCATCATTCTATATGACTAACATACAGCAACATATTGATGTGAAAATTATTTCCGATCACACTCATTTAACGTCAGATCGAAAATATATGCAAAATTAGAAATTTGCAATTTGAGCACAAGGGTTCAAGAAATTGCAGTAGAACACTTGGAAATTCTGTGAAACGAAAAACTTTTAATCTATGGATAAGGCTGAAGACTGTGCATTATAATTAGTAAGAGTGTAGAGTATACAGCATAAGAGAAATGTTCCAAAACTTTTACATTCGATGTGAAAATTAAATTGTCTCGGAATCTTACAGCAGAACTCGGAAACCTAATATACGATGAGGTACGAAGGATCTGCGTTAGGCTTACGTTGTGTGTAAAATACAAGTACAGCCCACTGCGTGTCGTAATTACGTAATTAACCTAATTAACTGGCCAGCGTTCTTCTGAAATTAGCCAAATATTAATCATGGACCGCAACATGTAAGCGGCGAGATTTAAAATTTTAAAATCCACTGGTAAGCATTTTTACCACCTACAGTAACACTGTGCTACACCAATGTTGTGTGTCTCATACGACTCTCACAAGAGACATCCTGATCGGTCTGGATGACGGACACGTACCTTGCCCTCCGTGAGACACAAAATGAAGATTTGCAGATAATTTGGATGAAAGTTTGACTGGGTTACTGTTAGTGCCATGCAAAAAACATGACAGGCGCAGACTTGTCGCAGCCTGGAAAGCATTTTTCACGATAGTTTACAGTTGGTTAATAAATAGTACAACGTAGCAATGGGCTACCAGGCAGCCACAGATTGCCGGAGCCTCACTCTGTATATTGTACAGAATACCGCACTGTTTATTGAATTATGTATTGTAAATAAGCAATAATCTTAAAATCAGAGAACTAGAAATGGGTGTATCATCAACAGTCCTAAGTCTGAATATTCGGCCATGAAACCACAACAGGTCAGGTACCAATGAAAATATATCGAAATTACTATTTATTGTGGATGTTGGTGTGTCTCTCCTCTGCTTTCATGCAAATGCGGATATGTTTCCCAAGGTCCAAATTGTTAACGCACGCTTTCATGTAGCTCCTGTGCTTTAAGTTCAAGATAATTCAACACCATTCTCCAAATACCAACAAATTTTCTTTCCAAACAAGACATTTCAGCATTAAACAGTAAATTAAAATGCAGCGGCCCCCTTCTCAAGCCTTGAATTCTTATCATTCTAACATCTCCATTTTCATGCTCTTCCTGTCAGAAGGACGAGAGGGCAAGGAATGGGAACCGTCAAATAACATGAAGCTCTTTCTCTCTCAAGCCCCAGCCCATACTCCAAATGAAGTGCCTCTCATTTTTATCATGACTTTCCCTTGCATCTATAATCTACCATTATTTCTTAAATCCCTCTTTACCCCTCTCGCTCCTTCAGCCAGTTTTCAACCCGTTAAGCTAAACTTCAACGGGTCCGATCTAATTTCAAACGTTGTTTAAAAAGTGCCAGAAAACAAGAATTATGACACGTTGGCATTTCCCTGCAGGATTATTCCAGTTTTAGTGTCTTTATTGCTTTTTTTGTTGCAGTCGTGCCGAATGTTGCTGTTGGAAGGCTAGCAAGTCCGCTTCTATTCCTAGATCCTGGGTTAAAATCTCGGCCTCAACAAGGCTTTCCTTGATTGTGGATGTACTCATTCCCTCTAGGCGACTTACAAGACTGTGGGCCTACCACAAACTACGCCACAAGATCCAATTCACTCTTTAATAATCAGCACAACGATTGGGAGTGTATATTCTGAGCTATTGACAGCGTCTTTAAATAAGTCGTAGTAAATTAGTGAATTGGCTGCTGTCAATGCCACTGTAATAATCAGCGTCATCAAAACCAATGCAAGCTAATGCTGGCTGGTTGTGTTGCGGCTTTCATTGGATTAGCGTAAACACGGTTCTACTGTCTATGAACACAAATACTAGTTCTGCGATATGTGACAGCGTGTACTGTGGTAGAATTTTATGAACGTTTCGGAATAACTTACTATCTTAATTTTCAGAGTAAAAGTGTTATGACGTCACATCCCAAGACAGTAATTTGAACGTGGCTACTAGTTTAGGAAGACCCTAAACAACTAACGTTTCCGTATTTACAGAATGTTCTAAGTACATCATTTATGCAAAGAAACCCTCAGTTTGGATCTTAAACACCAAGTTATAGAGGCGGTAAATATCATTTGAGCTTCTGAAAATCACTTCCCGCAGCTAAGAAGCTGAGATAAAGAAAAATCGGAACTTTACCCTTTGGTCTTACTGCTATCAAAATATCCGAAGGCAAAACCTCATGATGTAACACCTACTGCCTTTCTTGCTTCTAACTCATTAGGCGCACATGCAGGCCACATTTCTCCCTGCGTCAGTACTTTCAAGGCTAGACCACCCATCACACAACAACGTCCTCACAATTTTCCAGCAAAGGAACATTAACAAACACACCTTGAAATTAACGCGGACAGTCAATAAAATTTAGTTGAATATCTAACAATCTGACTACGGCAGTGTTCTTCTTCAGGATTTAACAATAATTCCTTAGGTATTTAAGAAATGACCCGCCTTTTTTGAAAGCCTTACCGTTCTCTTGTGTAGAGTAAGGGAGGTGATTGCCGGATACCATTTTGTTTTTGAAAGTTTTTGGCATGTCAGAATGGTTTATTAAAATATTCTTCTACCCAAATATAATCTGTTGTCCTTTATTTAGTAGCCTGAGAAGGCCCAAGATGGGTAGATAAATATAATCGAAGATATTATAATTTGAACGAGATAAGTGCAAAATAGGCTTTTGGAAAAAGTGGCTGGTAATGTCGGATACTACCGACATTATCACTGACGCAACGAGAGCTCATCACTGTGCCGTTTCATACATCGTTTGAACCAGCCTTTGCCTGCGGCTTCTTTGGCAATTGAAAATGGGCTGGGGATTTTATTCTGGACAGCTAGCTAACTGGAAAGCTAATCTTCTAACATCGTCTCGAGTGCATCCGAAATATTTCCACTCAATTAATAAGAGACAGTCAATAAGCTTCTCTTCAAGAGTTGGAGAAATAATTGGCTTACGCCCTAATTTTGACTGAGTGGCTTGAAAAGGGTCCCAATTTGGGCGAAAAAAGCAATTTATGTTTCTAGCGTCTGCTAGATATCTCATTTCTTTGTTAAAAACTGCCTTGATTGCTTGTACCATGTTTTCCGTGTCTCATTATTTCAAACCCGATTTCTTTTAATTTTACTTGTAGGTATCTTGAAAAAGCGATGCATCAAGTTTATCAACCCTGCCCTACTCCTTGTACTGAAAAGAGAAAATCATAGTGCAGAACCCCAACAATGTGTGATTTATGTATAAATCGTTGGATTCGCAAAGCATTTACGGACGTAGTTTGTTCCAAATCAAGTGATTCCTTATTTCCTGAAATTACGTAAACCTTCTTAAGGTGTTGAATTTCAAGCAGCACCTGCTACTTTTCAGAAGAAAGACCAACTGACATGTGACAGGTAATGTTGGATACTGTCCAACATTACTGCTATCTGCTATCCCGACATTTACAGCCACTTCATATCTGCAGTCGGAATCGTTCTTAGACAAAACCGACTGGCGCTATCAACATCAACCACAGCGAATCTGACAGTTAAAATCATGCTAATTCGAACGTAGTATACTGAACTGCCACAAACTTAATAGTAATGCTTAAAGAAGGTCTTCTTGCCTGCATAAACTTTAATTTCTTGAAAACACACGAAAGTGGCTGTACATTGCACGCAATCCATTCTTCCAGTATGGCGACAAGTCAAAACAGTTTTTCTGTGATAGAAGAACTCAGTTCACATGCTTTTTGCAAGATTGCGCCACCAGTATCGCCTAGACGGGGGTATCCGGAATTGCCAGACCTATCCGACAATCCTCTCCCTGCCTACACATTCATCCTTTCAAAACATAGGTTTCGCAAAGTTAAAGGCACATTAACCTGAACTCTTATTCTACGATCAATATGATAATTTGTTCACATCATCTAACCGCAAAAAAACACGCATGACAGATTGCCGGTATGCAATAAGCTCCTTCATTGGAACTGCGATGTTAAACGTTATCGCATTACTCAAACGACAGTACAAAAATATAAAAATGAAACAAAATGCTCGCACAAGCTTCCCACAGTGAAATTCGTTCTATGAGAAAGAAAGTTGAACTTGTTGTAAAACATTCCCTATGACGTTTAGTTTATGAAATAAATGTCAGTGGCTATCTTTCCAGAGCTGCAATTATGGCATCTTCACGGGTTTCTGACCCTACAGTAAGTGGACAGCCGGCTTTCACAAATGCCGTACGAGTTACATCTCACGACTCATAGACACGAATCGCCAATCGTCGAAACATATTAGCGTCTGGATGACATCGACCTGGATAACGTAACGCGTATTCCCGTGTGACAGTTTTCTGCTCGACTATTATAGGCACGGAGGAATTTAGAAGACTATGTCGTGTGTGTGTATTCTGTGGTCATTCTAACACATCCGAACTCTGCTGTGCACTGTGTGTGGCCGGTGCACCTAATAACGCGCACAGCCGTCGTGACAAATCTGCAGAGAAGTGTTTCGCCCCATAACAAGGCGACGAAACATAAACACTTCACGATATATGCTGTATAACATTTTCGACCTAGTTTTTTTTTAACAATAAATTCCATCAAGAAAAGGCTGTGTTAAGTTATTTGCACCGTGTATTTATGAATGTGTGTGTGTGTGTGTGTGTATATATATATATATATATATATATATATATATATATATACATATACACACACGTGTATATGTATATATGTAAGCATAAAAGAGTGGAACACTTCTATGTAAATAAAGGTTTTGGTTACTCTTTCCATTTTTGACGTACAATCCATCAGAAAGGAGAAGCGCCATGACCACGCTGCAAGGTTCCTTCCACGAGGTTGCGTATGGCATGTTTAAATACGTACGTTGCTTTACTAGGCAGCGTCATGTGACATAAATGCTGTGCGAGTCTAATCGTTCTGTGTTACACATCTCGGCGTATACTTTCGGGGAGACGGTTGGCATGAACGTCTTGTTTGGCCATTCGTCTATGAATTGGCGGCACCTTTATTCCATGACCTCCTAAATTAAGACTCAGAAACATTTTCTAGCACTGTTCGGCACCTTAATAAAATAAAATCTTTTGCTATCGTAGAGGAACAAGATTGACAAAGGACAGTACAAACACCAGTGATTGGAAAAACCACTGGAAACAGCATCCCAACAGAGTTTACCTCCAAAACCTAACCTGAAATTTATTATACAATATTTGGCAAAAACTATCATGAGTTGTTGATGTCATACACAGCCCAGTATAAATCTAAGTATGAAACAGAAACAGATAATATTGTCTACGGCTATGTTCAGGCACAATGTAACTGTGATGCACGATGAACTTCTAGTCGATACGACTGACACTGACATTAGGACAGGACGTGATTGACTAAGCCTCATGTTACATTAGTACTGTCAGATCTGAGCTTTAGCTAAGAAGCTTCAAAATAGAATTTTTAATATCAGTTAATTAAATGAATTAGTGTTGGACTTGACAAGCTAACAATAGCTCGGGTAATGAACGAATTTTCCGGCTTTATGAAACATAAAACTCCGTTGCCGTGCCCAGAACAGCTAGAAACCGGGCCTTATCGTGAGCTAGACAAATTCACTTCACGCATCACACCTGACTTTATTATGGTGGAATTAGTATTATCATTCGTCTACGTCTTGGTCCCCCGATTGGTGTCTTATTTGCTGGTTTTCCTACTACATGTGTGTGTTCAAATTTCTATCTCCTTTGTATGATTTAAGTCCTGGCTATTTTATCTCCCTTCACTTGAACAACTCAAAAATATCTGGTATGGAACAGAGGTTCTTCCGTCCAGAAGTTTACTGATGATGTTTGGATGAAAAGTAATTCTGTACTTTTCTTGTATGAAATAAGCAATAAATACAACACACAGTTTCTCTACAAACTCCGGAAAGCTGCGGAAAAGGCCTCACTCTGTACTTTGACTTTACCACTAAATTAAGTGGAGCTATTAGCTACGTTCTTAAACTTGTGTGTTCAGCTTCATACATAAGCTTACTTTCCTTTCAAGTCTCGTTCAACAGCTTCACTCAGTTCAGCCAATAACCACAAAGGCTGAACACACACCAAATCTCATAATAGCAAGCCTGTCAAAGGATATGGAAACCAGAGTGAGCAACAGATTCCTACAGGCAATACTGCAGTGTTTATGGTGTCTCTCGCATTCTGTATGGGCATACATACACTAATTATTGCGCTCGTAAGTGAAATCAGATGAGTGACTGCAAGATGGACTGGATAAGTTTTCCCATTCACTGAATACAAAAAATAACTGCTAGAAATCTTGACACAAAACCTATAGGCTTTCAGGACGTGATCTGGAAACTGCATATTGAAACTTACAATTTCGGGAATAATTAAAGTGCTGAATATATTAAGATATTCGAATAGGGATACCAGTACTGCAACCCTATGACTGGGCCACGTGTCCTTAAATTCCTGGCATACTCACTCCATGGAGCATAGTCCTTTTGGGGAAGTTGATGTTTATTCATCTAGCCAAGAAATTCACCGTTCCTTAAGGCATGGTGAGTTTCACTGGAGTATCCTAAACAGGCCTTCACTGGACACTATCCTGAGACAGATAAATCCAGTTCACGTGTTGTTTAAGATCAAATTTAATAGTATACTGTGACCTACGTTTAGTTCTTTTAAAGGATTTTTCCACTAAGGTTTTGTATTTTTTAACATCAGTATGCCTGATAAATGACCCATCCGATCTTCCTTCATTACGTCACCATAATATTTAGTGCTGAGTAACATACTGTCAAACTAGTAATTACGCCATTTCTTCCATCGTTTTGTTACTTCCTCTTTTTCTAAATATTTTCAACACCAGCAGATCTCCAATATCCTCTATATGTATATATTTAACTCATTGCCTTAGATGTTCCAAATCTACACAAAACAGCAGGTAAAATTACCTTTGAAACAGCAGACGGAAAGACAATTCTGCAGTTACTGGTTGAAAGCGTTTCTTGATTTATCCTGCATTAATTTCGTTATGAATGTAGTTACTACTTATTTAATTCATTCTTAAATATCCTAACATTTCAACAGAATTTTTCAAAGTTATGAACAAACGTGATCAGTCCCTATATACTTTTTTCAACCTTCTATCATATAAACTGACCTTCTAGCTAGTGTACACATTGCCACTTCACATAACGTCTGTTAACTTACAAAACTGCCAGGCGAGTTTCATCGTTTTATATATAAACTGAGGCATTTTAATCTATGTAACGGAAGTTCGAATCCTTTAGTCTCACCTTTATCGACAGAACTTTCCTGTGGTGCCACAGTTTTATATTCCTATAAGATAAATTGTGCACCCGGCCTTTAAAAGTGAGGTTCGAAACTGAAAATGCAATAAACAGAAAAGCTCTGACTTCAGGACACGATTTTGTGGGTCGCGACGCCGTGTAATCTTATCAAAAGATGGTAACGTCCATCCAAATGTTTGGTACTCACCGAACATGGCCTCACAAGACAAAATACTAAAACCAGAATTAATACCGCAGTGAACACCTCAAACGTTTATCTACCTTCAAGTATGCATAACGATGAGTAATTTGGGCATCAATAGCCAAGGGAACTGACGGAGGAACTGAGTGTCTTCCAGTGTAATAGCTAATATATAACGGGTCACCTGTCTCAGTCGGCGTACTGAGCTTGACAAAAATCAACTAAGTAACTTTCAAGAACAGCGGGCATATTTCCCGCATCACAGTCATCCATAATATTGGCTTTACTTCAGTACTTTAACCCGTGAACGCATTACTAATTCCTGCAAACAGTAGAATTTAATTCCGCCAGATTAACTCATCAGAGACTAAAATTATCTAAATTATACCTATAAAGTCGGTAACTACCTCAGTCTACCTACAAAAGCCAAACGATTAACAGGCTACTGTTTAGGGATTTAATTACTGCTTATTGTTTCATGGGAACTACAAAGGTCCTATGCGGACAACATAAAGAATTTGTAAGTATTACAACAAGCAAAACATATAGATTTTTTTGCGCTTCAAACAGGTGAAAATAGCTTTATTTTCCCTCAGCGGCACAGAAAATAACATGAAGGTTTCTATTAACAGCTGTCCATTAAACAGACACATCAGCGCTAGATTCGTATTTCAGGTGTGAAATAACATTATTTTGCCTTGTTTAAAATCTGAAGGATGGTGGATAACTGTATACCTGCTCATTGCCCAAGAATTTATTAGTGACTTATTTTTTAAAAAATGGTAAAAAAATCACACAAAAATATATCTTTCTTGTCATGGCTCAGGATGTAAACTGATTCTCTCTCGTTTATGGGAAATGAATGAAATATTGCAAGTAAAATATGCAGGAAACGTAACAAATGCCATAATCTCCTGTACACGGTAGCATCACCGGAATTTCTAAAGAAACCTCAGGGGCCATACAAAAACCACATTTCATACTAGGCCCCTACACGAAGCCCCCATATGAAATTTGAGGTCTTTTTATGCCTTGCCTTAGAAATAATAATGAGATGCATCTCATTTTTTCCACTTTTCAAGCGCAATCTGTCTATTGACAAACAAGACAAGACGTTTTCGATGTGGCGTCATTACTGAACAACCAGCAACACGGCAGAGGATTCCGAAAATATTCCATAATCATTCATGTGCAAATAATTGAAAACAGCTGACAATAGTTGACCATTCAGATGAAAAACCGACAGGGAAAAGAAAGGAGAATGAATTTATCATTTAGTTTTTGGCGACAAGAAACAACAGTTTCAGGAATGAAACATCAAGGAAAAGAAATGAATGTTGCTTCTTCCGTAGTAAGAAACTTATATAAGATAACTGTGATATGGTACAGCCATCAAACCCATTACGTCGTTCACAACTCAAATCTTTATGACTAAATTTCAATTTGTAATACATGTTTCTCTCCTATTCCCAGCCATGGTCAGGTACTGCATTTAAAACATCTTGAGGAACAATACGACACTATAGCTGACAATACATTACACGGACTTCTTTCAAGGGTTAGAAAGCTCATCCCACAAGACGACGAATGCCTTAGTTGCCACTGTGTAGATAAGAAGCGTGATAGCAGCACAAGTAATCTGTTCTCGTTAGAACTTAAAATAAAGAAAACACAACACATGCATTTTGAACTCATTTTTTTCACCGACCCTCTTATTAAGTATGTATATATTTACGTATGTGTGCATTTATATCTATAAGAGGTCTGTTTATTAGACGTTTATAGTCAGCCTTATGGTGCATTTTGTTGGCAATCAAACTACTACAACCACGGCACTGCTCTCTAGTAGTGACAGCTTATTGACTAAAAGTTTAGACAATTTGTAATCACTAACACCAACGCAACCAGGACAGCGCAGCCAATACAGCCTAATGACTAATATACGTGCTGTAAAATCAAAGAATCGTTGTTCGATTCTGAGAGAGAGCAAAAAATTTTCCTGTTCTCTACAAAGTGCAACTTCCTATTCAATGGCCACAGAGAGGTGCCTAAGCCCTGGAGGGGGGAGGGGGAAGCGACCAACAAGTGAAAGTTACCCTTTCTTCAGTGATCCCCCCACATGCCTTCATAGCCTGCAAAGGACAGCAGTATTCTTATCCCATTCCGAAGAGTTTTCTTGAGAAGTTAAGCAGGCAAATTTTACCATTTAGAATCTGAAAATATAACCAAAACATATTCCGAAAGTTAAAACCTACATATATACACATACCATACAACGCAGAATAATGTGACCTTGAGAACTTCAGCTTATATTGTAGGATAATATTAAAACTGAACTTGAAGAATTATGGCTTTGAGGTTCACACTGGATTCGTTTGGCTCAAGATGTGACCAGTGACGCTCACCTTTAAACATGTTAATCTACTTCGGGTTACATACAAAAGAGAAAATTCCACTTACGAGGTAGCCATTAATGTCCCTAGGAACACTCTGTTCCAACGAGTTAGTTCAGCCTGTAATTCACCGATGACCATACCGATCTCCACTAAGTCTCAAGACTTACTCAATACAACTCCAATTACAAAGCGGTTGTTAACCCAGAGACATCCTCTACGGTAACGATGTAATCAACTAATGGATATGCAGGCGGGCGGGCTACATTCAATATCAGTGAATTTCATAACTGCAAAATAAGTGTATTTGCTGTACGTTTGGTGAAGAGAAACTAAACAACATAATCATCGGAAGGGCGTTACATTCACAATTTCACTGACTGCTGCATTCGGAAACCTGAGTACTATTAAAAATTCGATTTCCCCTCTAAAATATTCCTTATGTTCCTGAGAAGGTCTAATGTGCTGGTGTTGAGTTTTTCCAGCTGAATGAATATTCAGGGCCACACTAAAACAGCGTTCAAAACAGACGGTTGAAAAGGCCGCTGAATTCTTCATTACGTTTCAAAAGAAATCTGTTTCGTTGACTTAGAACGTGCATAATTAGGCACGCTCAGAAGGACGGTTCGTACACAGACGTATGTATGTATCCATCTATCTGTCTTAGAAATGTACTGTAGGCTTATCACATTACAAAGAACGGATTTAATGCAGCTTGCTTTGTATCCACTATATTATTTACCTCACGATAACTGAAGGTCCACAGCTCTATATACATGTACTTTAAATAAGGTGGCGTTATTTTAAATCAAGATGTATCGCAGCACTCAGGCTTGTTTCACAAGTTCTGTTAACACGACTGAAGAGGGATACGATCCTTGAAAGTTCAGTTTTAAACATGTCCATCCTACGGAATTTTTTTAGTCGTACAACATGAATTGTTTTTGTACGTCTACTTCTTTCACATTACACTCACGTCATAAGTAGAATACATAAACATAAGATCAAAGTAAACACAATAGTGTATTAATCATAAGTTACTCACGTCCACGAATTAATAAACAATTCGCACAATAAAACCTACAAATGCACTGAAGTTAAAATTATATTTTTCACACACAACGTGTCTTAACTCCAAAATATTTCGATCTACCTTGATCACTTTCAGAGACTTACTGAACATCAATAAAGCATACATGAGTATGAAAACAAAGATGGACTATTAAATACATTAAAATTTGTGCACAAAATTTTTGTAGGTTATAAAATTCATGGGTAGTATTACAGAACTTGGCCATAAGATGCGGAGTTTGTAGTTTTTACAGTGGTTCAAGTTTATATTTTGGTAACAAACAAACAAACAAACACGTTAATTTTCTTCCAAATTGAAGCACTTGTTTTATATCTTTTCCTTAATGTTTTCATAATGGTGAATGTCTTTCTCCTGTTGGGAGTCAACATGTTCATGCATTAATAAACAATTCACACAATAAAACCAACTAATGTACTAATATTAAAATTATATTTTTCACTCACAACTTGTCATAACTCCGACATGTTTCGATCTATCTTGGTCATCTTCAGGGAATTACCGTGTTGGCTATCAAAACATAAATTTGACATCCTTCTGACATGAACCATTGTCAAAATCCATAAAACTACCATCTCTGCATTTTATAGACCTATTCTACACCACTACAAACAAATTTTATAGTATCTACAAACTTTTTATGCACAAATTTTAATGTATTTAATAATCCATCTATGTTTTATAGATGTTCAGTAACTCCCTGTACATCATCAAGATAGTTCGAAATATGTCGGAGTTATGAAACATCGTGTGCACAAAAATTTACATCAGTGCATTTGCTTGTTTTATTGTATGAACAATATAGTATTGTGAATTTACATCTAAAAACACACCAAAATGAAAACAGATCAAAGTGTTGGGTTAATGATCATATAATTCAAAATTGCAACAACATGACAGTACAATGCAAGGCATTTTACGAAGGTTAAATAAAAAAGTGAAACGCGGCTATAGGCTCCATTCTATAGTACGGCATACACGTACAAATCGAAATCAAAGGAGCTGCTTCCTCTCTTCAAGGTAGCTTCATCGTGTGAGCGAGCAACCGTATCAGCATGTTCTAAATCCTATTTCATTAACTATAAACAAATAAAACTCTTTGTGTTGGGTATAACACTTACTGACAGCAGTATAAGGAAGTGCCAAATAAAAATAAATACGTCTGAAATAGAACTAAAACGAAATATCCAGGACAATTAAACCCCATAACCTCGAAAAATCTGACACGTATATTCATGGGCAAAGAAACAAGACAGACAATGTACAAAGAAACGCAACAGTTAGGTGCGTTCGCGTAACCATTGCAGCCGTGGAAAAGCAATGAGAATTACATAGTATGAGTTCGTGTCGGTAGCCTTAGTTATCCAGCATGCAACGCGCATGCACCTTATTGAATTGTCTTCCGTGTCCTCTCTGGCTGTACCATATTTTATCACGTTATCTCATTAAAGGTAAGATTTTGGAAAAACTTTATTACGGTGAAGTTCTTGAGGACAAAAGTACCACGCACATTAGAGTGACCCTATACTGAGGGTACTTGATTGCATTGTGACTATTTCATTTGGTGCGTCTCTTGTACTGTGGTTGTTTTAACTCGTTTTGTAATGAGTGGATGAGTGTATATTGGGGTTTTGTAATGTGTGGGTTTTTGGACAATTGTGTGATTGTTTTGGTAACATGTGTACTTGTATTTACTGTGTTTTGTATTGTTTGGACTGTTTTAGTTTTGTTACGTTTATGCATATTTTATTCTTATATATTTTGACTGTACTAGTGTAAGGAAAACTTAATTGCTGTAAATAATAATAATAACACCAAATGTGTGTTTTGATTTCCACTTACATTTTTGTCTGCAACATTTCTTATTCAAGAAGAATTCAGCCATACCTTGTTATAAATGTACATATTTCTTCATGTAAAGTACCGTTATTCTAGTCAGATTTTAAAGAAACATGATATTTTTGACAGTGTTTCGAAAAATCATCAAATATTAAATTTCATTCAATCCGTCCAGTGGTAGCCGAGTTGTCCCATGAGGAGGTACGGCAGAACAGACGGACAGACAGACATGACGAAGCTAACAGTCGCTTTTCGCAATTTCGTGGACGCGCCTAAAACTGAGGAGAAATGATGAATGATACTCCCTGAACATATCAATACATTATTATAAACCGAAATTCAGAAGATTACAAAATTGAATATTGTCGTCATCTAAAATACGGATCATATTTTAACTATACAAACCAACTTCAGTATACTCGGGAACCTTTTATGTGACATCCGATAAAAACGGCAATAGGAATCATCAAGTAATTCTGGTGTCTGTTCACAGGTACAGTGCAAACGCAGTCTCCACGCTGTAGTTCATTTTTGTACGCTCCCCAGCGGACGAAAAATAAATACACACAGCCGCAGCCATTAATTTTGAAGTGACAAATTGGGGTAAGTATACGGTCTAGTCCAAGTGCAGCGCAGCCAGACCAGTAATTGGGAAAACCTGTACTCGATTCCTCGAGACACCGACAGTTTGACAACTTAATTGATCGGTACAGAATTTGGTTAGGATTTCTAAGAATTACTGGTCGTCAAGGAAAACACCTGCTTCATCTATTAACTGATGAACTCGAAAAAGATCTTTCAACTAAGTACAAGCAATCCCCGTAAATCTCAAGGTGGTTATTTTACGCCAATGGAACCAACAGTAACACGCAACACTGAGATTCTCTCAGCGGTACAGACACGATACAAGTGTTTGAGATATTTTACCATGCGGACAGGCAGACGTTTCGAAGGATCGTATTAACTTCATCTCCAGAGTTCAGAAGTAAAAGCATTCCTGTTGGAATTCCTTAACCCTAAGGGGGTACATTATTACGATATTTCTACTCGTCACTATTTACCGCGTAACATTCCAAGAAACTTGAAATTTGAGAGTTACGTACTACAAAGTAAAAATATCACAAGTAAAATTAAAATACTCATTCAGATTTTTCATAGAGTCTTCATTACTTATGGACATAAAACCAACATTTTTCCGGAGATGTATTTTTATTTTTTATTTTCGTAAGAACAGCCTACCTTTCTCCACAGTACAAAATATCAGGATCATATACCTATTAATGCTATTATTCTTCAACATCAAAATTCGTGTGTTACAAGTTTAATGTTATAGTTAACACTAAATTAGGAACGAAATATAAATTTTCCAAACCTAATTATGTTCATACTACGTTTCATGACAATCTGCCAATTGGTGTCATTAATTCCGTTTGGAATACTAACAACTTATTTAATATGTGTGGCGCATTTACGTCTTTTAAAGCTTAAAGTAATTTATGATACCTTAAAAGATCCAGCAATTTTGACATATGGTTCTTTTTGACAGAACTAGAAATATCATTATACAACATTCTGTTAGTGAAAAATTTGAAAAAAAAACTCCAAAATTATTTTAATTGTATCATAATTTATGTTCTAGGAAGTTCTCAATATCTAATCAGTTCTATTACAATACAAACCGAAACATAATGACTTAGTTTTCGTAAATATAACCTCCAAATTCTACTGACGCTAACACGCATTTATTAACAGTTCTACTAAATACGAGCCTATAACTGGGACAGATTTTTCTCCGAGTACTTGGGTTTTCCTCTATCTGTATCTTTATACCAATATATCACACGTATTTACTTATCTATAATGGACAATATGTGACCTCAGTAATTGGCAGCCTGGTTAAATGAGACACTTTAAAGAACTACCATTAAATACAGGGAAAGAAACAATTGTGGGTGCACATATTTTTCTTAATGCTATACAGATTCCTCTAACTTTGATAATCATTTGTTCCACATGATATCCATTGTTGTAAAGCTATCACAAAACTAAACAACACGCACAAATATATTGCACACCTTGCGAATATTTTCTTAAGTATAGGTTAAACCCAGATTTTTCGAAAGTTGTTTGGACAATTAATTTCAGGTCTCAGGGGAAATTCGTATCATATGTAACAATATAAGGTGCGATTAAAGCTGTTTGACTGGGTGACAGATTCCGATTTGAGCTTCATGTGACATAGAATTATAGTAAAAGGATAAGATACAAATTTCATTTTAGGCCTGTGACAAACAGTTGTATCGATATCCGTGGAGTAATCACCAGGGCAATGACAAGCAAGATGCCGAGATAGGCGAGACAGGCATACTACATGGCAGAAATAAGATATGCGAACAAAGCTTAGGCAGACCGCACGAAAGTAAAAGAAGACTTGGGTGAACAATGCCTAAGTCGGAGGATAATATTAAAAGCGATCTTTTACAAAAATACAGTGCGATGATGTGGACAGTACCTCATGGCACTCAAAATAGGGTGAAGTGGCGGGATTTTTTAAAAAAGGTGGTAAAACGTCTGGATACTTCAAGGGCGAGGGAAGTTTTCGGCTGGATGAGTGACTGTCAGCGTGTTAAGGTTAGAGTGCTCCACGGGCAGTCAGACACGATTTAACCAATGTATGTTCATGTACTGCATTTTTTGAACAGACGCCTTACAACATAAATATTTAAGAGCGAATAAATATTAGAGTGGAATGATTACAAAGGCGAAATGAACGCCTCACTAAACCCATCACAATAAACTCATTCAGGTTTGAGTCACGAGGTTGTAACACCTGGCCCCCAGCCAACAGTAGCAGCATCGAAGTCGGATCACCACAGCTCTGTGGAGTAAAAATTGTTACTCCGATTGCCAGTGACTGAAAAAGTGAGTGAGGTCTGTAAAATTAGCAACCTGTTGGCAAGAATATCGCATCACACAACAAGCGACAAAACTCAAAACTAATATAATTACTACTGACACGCAGTCTGACAGTCCTCACAGTCCAATACAGTCCGCTAGTTTGTTTTCTTCTTTAATTAAATCTAGACTGAATGAGTCTGGTTTAAATTTCCTTCCCCACAAAAATTAAGAACTTAGACATAACTGTCTTAGAGCTATCAATTACCTCTCTCCGCCTGTCTGTATACTTTCATCTACGTAAAACACTCTCAGACAACTATCTTATTTAAAATCGACGTTCGCTCACATAAAAAGAGAAACATACTGCCCAGTCACAAAGATCAACCACAGCCCTTCACTATTTGAAGGACTATGCCCTGTGTACCTTGTAGTCCAAAAATGTACAATATTTTTCAATTTTCCTCATCTCCGTGACTTCATATTTGATTAACGCCTGAACTATTTGATACCATTGTTTACGTCCTGCTCTGGTTTGCATTAACATTAACCGAACAAATTAAGCACCAAAATAATTTCCAAATAACGAAGGTTTAAAATTGGTGTTTTTCTCACTAACTTGTCCCACTGCATGCATTCAAGTTCAAACCATGTGCACAGAACTCAACAGGGTCACAGATAAACCCCGATAACTATACAGTACTCTAAGCTCCACTTGAAGACCAACACAAGGTGTATAATATGCAGAGAATAAGATTACATCTTACAGAGTATCCTTAAATATATAACACTTCTGTGTCTTTTGGGCAATATAGAATTTTTTGGAACAAAACATGGTACGACATAAATTCCTTCCAGACAATTAACCGTGCATTATGAATGTGCCTGAGACTCTCCGTCAATGTTAGGTTAAGCAGCCAGCGTACCATTGATATTACACCCACAAATTTCTCAAACTCTTATGTCAAGAAGAGGAAAAGTATACATAAAAAGTATCCTATGTTCACTACAAACACAGGGTGGCAGTGCTACCATAAAATAATTACAACAGATTACACCAATCATATTCCCATTTCTTATGTGCCACATTTATGTACAATTGAACACAAAGCAGATAATACGTGAACATTGTACAGGCCTAAATGTACATATACCGATTGTACTGGCCGTGCGGTCTAAGGCCTAGGTCTTTGGTCTCCCGCTTGCTGGGGCTGAGGTCTTTCTGTTGTGAGTGTCTCTGAAACGGGTGACGAGTTCTACCGAGTGAGTTCGTGTCATTGAGTGTGGTCAGGTGAAACAAACTACACCTGCAATAAGCAGGTTGGCAGAAGTCAGACTAAGAAAAAAAGAAGTGTTCATATATGTACAAAAATAAGCACAAATTTCAACAAAACTAGTGAGACAAGAATGACGTAAGATGTAGTCTAGCTCTACAGTCTAACTACTTGCGTTCCGCAATACTCAACTATGACCTAATTATATTCCCCTAGAAATTATAGCCGCAATTTTCAAAATTTTCATACTTTACACTGTTCATCATTAGCACCACCACCATTATCATCAACACAGCACAAGCGTTTGGGTTCTTCTCGGGCTTTATTAAATCTGGGGTAGTGTAAGCTGGTTATAACTGAACTGGTAGTTATTTGACAAGGCATTTAATGAACGCACATCCGGTGATAAGAATTTTAAGTCCTCACAGCAGTTAATATGAAGATTATGGTCCTTTTACACAGCTTCATAACCCAGAAGACTGTAATCTTCACATTTATATAGATGTATACTCATCTCTTCACTACCAACCATCTTCTTACTTGTGCTTTACCTCAAAGCTACTTGTAACTCTGACATTTAGTTCTTATCAACATAATTGTTTCCTTGGTTACTCATTGCTCTCTTAACTTAATCCTTCATAATATTGTAGCTATTCGTCTTCATCTACGAGCCGCATATCATCAGATTCTGTACTCTACTTTATTTCCGTCTGCCTTCTTTACTTATACCGTAATGGCTGTTCACTGCATTCATCTCTGAGGAAGAGGGCTATTCAGAAATTCACCTGTGAGCTAGTAAGGTGGTTTTGAATCGCTCTTTCTCGGTCTGAGTTGGCTCTGATCCCTGGTTGATGGCCAGAACGATGCCTTACCGCTTGCCTGCTGCTGCCGGATGTAATGTAATGGAATATGTGGCTGTTTTTTCCAAGACCATGGTGACGCTTCAGGGCGTACGATTTATTTGTGAAAGTTCTTTTCACAGAGGAAGAAATTTGTCCAGGAAAGACTATAGCGTAGACCCAAACGCAATCGCTAGTTTGCGAAGCGTTGCGCAAAATGATATCTGGTTCCATCGGTGGGAGTAGGGGAAGAGGAGGAGGATAAGAAAGACAGTAGTCCTTCTACCTGCCAACATCAAGTTACAACACTGATCCCGTCTAGGAAATTACATTTGATGCTATCATTATGTGCAATATCACTCCACTCTTCATATATTTTCAATACCGTTTTACTTAAGGTAAATATAAACTTAATACACTCAGTAATATTAATTTTATGTAGCCAAAAGTTTTTCGATCACACACAATTCAGACCAAATTGTTATTCATATTATTATTATTATTAATTACTGCAATTGGGTTTTCACTTGGTGGCAGTAGTACTTACAATAGTACAGACATAAAAAATAAAATAAATTTACATAAATGAAACAATACAAAAACACAGTACAAACAATACAAAACACAGCAAATACAAGTACACATATTACCAAAACACCCACACAATTGTCAAAACAGCTAAACATTACAAAACTCATACATACACACACCCACACATTAGAAAACAAGACAAAACAACCACAGTACAAGATAAACAGCAAATGAAATAATTACAATACAATCAAGAGCCCTCAGTATAAGGTCACTCTACATGTACATAGTACTTTTGTCTCCAAGAACTTCACCGTAACTCACTTCACTTCAAAACAAAATCACTTCGCATAAATCACGTCACATCACTTCACTTATTTACACTCAATCCCCAATTGAATTTCCTTGCTTGTAACTACATTCTTAACCCTCTTTCTAGACGTGTTTATTTACAGAAGAAGGACGCTAGTAAGCCTGCAGGTAATTGGTTCCGGCTTTTAATGGTCTTATTTACGGAGGAATATTTACCAAAATCTGTTCTTTATTTCCTAATCCTAATTTTCCGATTACGATCGTCCCTACTCAAGTAGCGTGGTTTTAGGAGTCTATCCTCTATCGCTTTTCAAGCCCGTCCCCTGTGAATGCCTTGACAAGGGCACGTACTCGGGCTATCAATCTTCCCTGTGCCAAAGTTTCCCTACCCGACTCACTTATATTATTTGCAAATTTAGCTGCTCTCTTTTGCACACAACTATGAACTATATGAAAGAAGAGGGAATGAATTTTAAGTATTTCTTGACCATGCATTGATTCTTAACTATGCACTTGTTGGTTTTATTCCCATAGTGAGGTAGGAATAAATTCTAAGTATTTCTTCAAAAAATAACTCGAAAACTTTCTCTTAGAAATGAATTAAAGAAAACGTCTCTTCCTTCAGGCAACCCAGAATCTTCGTTACACATAAGTATCCATTCGTCCCTCGAAATTTGTTAATTGTTAAACAAATCAAACAAATAAGAAATCAGCCTTGTGCAGGCCAACAACACGTAGTTTGTCAAACATCATGTACTCCCTAAGGCTGTAAATTAATTCACGATTCAACAGTAGAGGAAATGTGGTCCCGCACGCCATCATTGCTGGTGTTTCTCATTAAAAATTAATTTCCACCGAGATAAAGAATTATCTGGCAAACAAGAACGGAAAAGAAAGTTTATAAACCCTTTCTTGCACCGAAGATCGCTATTTCTGGCTGATATTTGTCGACAGTCACTACGTAAATCGACACCTACTCACAACATAAATATAAGCTAACCACTATACCGGGGGCACTCGGTAGCGCAGTTGGTTCAGACACTGTGCTACAAAACTGAAAGTCGAGGGTCATGAAACCTTTGGAATTTTTCACAGACTTCATCCTTCCGGCCACGCTACGGTCGTGTGTTTGACTCAGCCTCTTACAGAAACGAGTACCGGGAATACTTTATGGGGGTACAGTTGGTCGGTGCGTAGAGCGAAAGTCTGGAAATCTGATAGCATCAACCTCCTGGAACCCTGGAAGCCTATCCAGGCCTGTATAGAGATAGCTTTACTTATCCACTATACCGTGTTAACTTGGCGCATACAGTGACAACTTTGATATTATATGGCTGTATGTCTCTACGTACTGCCGAGATATGTGTCGACTGAGAAAAATCATTACATGCACATGCCATAATTTTAGGGGCCCAAATTTCATCACGGGATTGTCAGGAAAGGAACAGATCCGTATAGAACTTTAAGATTATGCATGAAATATAGTTGGAAAATATTTGGAAGGAAGCAATCGAGGCCTACTCACGATACTACCCTTTGAGTCTTCTAACTCATTCCTCAGCTTTTCTGTGCCTTCTACAGTTTTGCCAATAATGAACTGTGTTTCCTCTACACATTTCTTTTTCTTACCTGCAGACCGAAACAACCGCTGAAAGTCCCGCGCATTTTCGAGCAGTTACATTAAACACGTTGCAACATACAAATATCACTATTTAAACGTCAGTGAAAACCATCCATCTGCAAATGAGGGATGATTCATATTGTTTACATCGTCATATTATTCTTCTCAGACAACGTTACCTTTTTAGCGGTAAACAAACGAATGTTACGCAGTATTAAGGCTGCATAGCAGATCAAGCGGCTCTCACAACACGTGTTCATTCCAGATGTTTTCAAGCAACCTCCTCCCGCAGAACATGATATCAAGAAGCTTAAACGAAATGGGGACAAGGTTTGTTATTGTGAAATGCTGTTCAATTGAACCCAGTGCCTATATGCACAACTGCTGGCGTGCCCTTCACTTGACTGACAGTGGCCTGCTGACCAAAGCTCTTTCCTCTTTCCTACGGACAATGTTTCATGAAAGCAGACCTTGTGAACTTTAGACACAACAGCTTGCCTTCAAACGTTGTAAAATCGGATTAGGTCTGTAATTCTTCAGGATCATGATGCTATTTGACAATAATAATACTACGAGTTGTACATGCGAACATACTCAAAGTTAAATATGGATTCTTGTACCGCATATTAACTTACATCCCTAGCCATTCATAAGTTCGCACAAAATGTGCATATTTGCATATATTTTTATCTATCTCATCTTATGATAATCTTTTATGTGTATTATAACACAGTCATGTATCATACAAACACAGACAACCCGTGATTATAACGCGTAGCCTAATTTTGGGACATTTGAGATTATTTCATTTTAATTCCATGTTCAACTACGATTACTAACACAACCAGTAACAGTAATGTTATTTAAGCATGTATGTTGCTTGACATATCATACCAAACATACTATGCCGCACGTTAAATAAGATAGACAGTGTGACCCACTTTGCCTGCCCACTATGTGCAAAAATCGAAACACGCGTGCGCGCGCGCGCAAAAACACACACACACATACAAAGTACAGTACAACACATGAGACTGGTTATCAGAATGAAGATCAGTAGCACCAAATATGCCACCGACAGATTCAGAGCTAGTCAAGCCTATGTTCTTCCCTACAAACTGCCCGTTCTTTGCAGACACAACATATTTACTACCAGTTGCCAACCTATCACTTACAATATTTGTACTTGTGAGAAGGATAAACTATAAGCAGGGATATCTCAGTCTGTAATGATTATGTTGCGGGATGGACGATCGAGGAATATGGATTCTAATATTGGCAGGAAAAAAATACTTTATCTTATCAAAACTGCCCACATGAATCCTCGATCCTACTCCTCTTCTACGTGTAGTCAGTACCTAACGGAAGATGTTTCCCCCCGAGGTAAAACAGCCGGGCCATGAATGTGACTCCTATAGAGCGTTGATGGTAGATAAATGAAGCACAAGTATGGGGCAATGGTGGAATGATAATGACGGGGGAAAAGCAAATTATTCGGAAGAAAACCCTGACCAATGCCACTTTGTCCTCGAAATATCATGTATGGGCTGGCTTAGGATCGAAACAGGGATCCGCGGTGATACGCCGGCAACTAATCGCCCACCGTGGAGACCCGAGTTTGATCCCAATCCAGTATGTGTGTGATTTATGTGGCTGGAATGACACTGGTACAGGTTTCAGTCGTAGTTCTGTAGTTTTGTCCGTTAGAATCATTGCAACAATGTTGCCTGTTCGTATTTCACGCATCCACCCCACTGGCGCCTATACGGCGTCTTTAAATGAAACATCCCTCTCTCTCTCTCTCTCTCTCTCTCTCGCTCTCTCTTTACGGAGTTAGCAGGTCCGCTGGTTTTTTCTCGTCAGTTCTTAAAAAGTAGATGAATAAGAAGCGACAATTTAGATAAAGACTAGATTAGAATCTCGGCAATTAGTTATCTGCACTTTCCTGCATCTTCCTCAGTCTGACCAGACATGTTTAGTCAGAGAAACATGAAAGTAACTTTGCGTCTGTGTTGAAAAACCACGACGCCACGCTGAGAAAACGTGAGAGAAACGGAAGTTCAGCTCCGGCCACTTTACTCAGCCAAAGAGCTCCCGCAACAGGATGAATTGCACACTGGGCGGAGCGCAGAGTTGTTGGTTTAGAAGTGGCGACAGAGGAAATGTATTGCCGCCAGCCAGCAATCCGCGTCAAATGATATATTCCGTATTAGGTCATTTTAGCGACTAGCATATCCGCGTGCATTAAGTTACGATAGCAAGAATTAAAATAGACCACTACCGCTTTCTATAATATTGTTTCTAGTTCACAATTAGCAGTCGCTCGACAATTTGAAAATGCGTTAAATAACTAAAAAATCAACAATATAACACACAACTAACCATAAAATGTAAACATAAGGCTATCTTTTTTTTTTACAGTGAAGACAAATTATGGTCTAAGAGAAACGAAAGGATAGACGCGAAAGGAAAGCGTCCAAGATATCGGAAGTTGTCTGTATTTCTGAACAGTACGCAGAAACATAAGGAAACTTTCACCGTTCGCCAACACCCATACACGCTCAGTAACTGACAGCTGCATGCCTTCAGAAAATAGACAGCCTTCATTTGTAGTTGGTTTCTGAATCGCAAAACGTCACAAACTGAATTCAATGGAATTTCATTTCACTAGTGCCACAGTAGTTTGCACATTAAATAAATTTAAGAACGTGAATAGTACCACATTCTAAAACTTTAAAGTGATACACGATCAGAAACCTGTGCGTTACAGCTAATTCGTCAATACTAAATACAGCGAAGGAAAGAAAGAATTTTACGATTTAAAATATTTATACTATACTAGTTCAAATTAATAGCCTGTAGGAGAATGCTCAGAAAAAGTTTAAAATGCGTAAATTTGGGGTTCTCTCCTTTCAGCTGGCATTAGAACTGTTCAGAATGAACTGTGCTGCAGTCCCACTGCTTCTCCACACAGTCCCTCCAAAATGTGGACACCTGTCGTGATATGAAACGAGCTTTTCTGTTCCCTGTTGACACAAGTCCACACCCATACGTCACCAGCGGTCATACTTCGCAATCACCCTTACATTACGGCCGCCAAAAACTTGTTTCAGTGCTGCGAACAGACTATAGCTCGGCGACGAGTTTCCCTCACATCACAATGACAGAAAACTCAAGGACGTTGTTTTACCGTTTTTTTTAATGTTTTGCTGACCTTGCATCTGAGTATAATCTTAGTAATTAACCAACTTAATGCACAAATTCTTGTTTTATAATAAGTTTATTATGTGCCTGCACATGTTTCGAGCACTATGTGCTCATCATCAGGTCAAAATTGTACGTGCACTGGTTGAGAGAGGACACTCTCAAACAGTGCACCGGACGGCCACCTACAGGTGTGATGATACCAGATGCTGTATAATACAATTTTGACCTCCTGATGATGAGCACATGTGCTCGATACATGTAGAGGCATACAATAAACTTATTATAAAACAAGAATTTGTGCATTAAGTTGGCTAATTACTAAAATTGTTTTACTTTAACCCAACAGTATGTTAGAGGAGCAAGTCTTGCCCTTTCTTTTAGAGCTCTTACAGCCTCTCTGCCAGAAATTACCCGTGGATGTTGTTTTACCTTTTTATTTCTCGGTGGTCTGGAGCCCAAATTTGTTCCAGAGTAACTCAGAAACAAGATGTTGTACTGCGTTATCACAACGAACGACAAGTTGTACAGGAAGTATTATCAAGAACTGGTATAAAATAAGTTTTAAAATGCACGTTACTTTTTATACATAGTCCAAGAGAGACGTAAGTTTTGTTTAACGACGCTGTCATGTGCGAAGATTATATAGGGTCGATGTAGATAAAGGAAATATGAAATTTGGAGAAATGGATAAATGAGAAGATTAACAAGATGTTTTTCGCTATGACAAGAGGAAGATAGTGATGACTGAAATGCTGTCCAGTATTGCATTACACTACAAACGAAATCCATAACAACAATTGATCTACTCTAAATCATGCTGGAAGAGTAAATAACATTAAAAAAAAGAGTATTACGAAATTATTCTAAAAATCTAATTAAACTACAGTGCGTTATTATACCAAAACATTCAAGCTACAAATGTCCCTAAAACTACGTATTTACAAACGCAGTGTGCATAGTTCTCGCTAATAACACGCTAGTGCTTTGGGTCTTTTTTACCCTGCTGAGCAACTCCACACATTGAAATCCTTCTTGAGAAGCCAACAGTCGCTCAGCGGTTCAGAACACTTTCTCGTCTTCTACAGAAAACGAAGGTTAATTATTCTATTCACAACAACTCCACACTGATCCCTATCCCGAAACTAATTAATCCCGCACACACCCGCTTAACCTGTTACTTTAAGAAGAATTTTATTATTAACGTCTCAACCACTCCTGGCCTCCAAAGTGGTATCTTTCTTTCAGATTTTCCAACTCAAATTTTTATGCATTTCCCATACGTCCTGCTAGTACTAAGCGCCCTTTCCATTTCACCCTAAAAATGTAAAGCAGAAATAATATATGACTATGACTACGAACTCTGAAACCCCTCTTTATGAAACATCTTCCGATTTTCTAACAGTTTCTCTCTCTTGAGCCTAAATACTTTCCTCAGAACACTGTCCTGAGATTATAAAAGCAAACAGTGTGTTCTCTAACAGCAACAACGCAATACAATATACAATACAATACACAGCAATACAAAGCAACAAAATACATTTGCCGGGTGGCAGTATATATATGTATATATTATCGATGATATGTGAATAGCATCAGAAGGTCCTGAATTGAATCTTCTGCAGCACTAGCATTTATTCCTCTAGGAAAGTTGTGACCCCTACTGTTGTCATTTTCATTTTATAAAATCTGCCACCTTTATAAAAGGTATTGTGTAGAAAGAAGTGTTGAAAACTGCTTTGAGATAAATCTGTACAAAAAAAGTCAACAGACGCAGAATAATCTCAATTATAGGTGTGCCAAATTTCAGAAATGTGCAGACTGTCAGTGGTTAGACAAATTAATCCACATTTGAAGAAGTTAATATTTCTAAAACAGGACCTGCAATTAAAGGATTTCTTTAAACTTGAATATGGGGCCGATAGGTTATCTCGAAACACTGGAACAGAATTACCACTTTACTCTGCGCAACATCTCAGAAAAACGCAGATCTCAGTCTTGAAGCTAATTTACGTCTAGGGCAAACTCCGACTGGAAGACAGGTTGAAACTTTCGAGGTTCTTTAATAGCTGCAGCAAGAACTAACCATATGTGTGCACATGTCAGGCAGGCCACAGCGCAACAGTGAAGTGGGCGTGTCCCAGTCAAAACACGTAAAGCGTAACCAAAAAGGAGAGGAGTAATTTCCATGTTGTTTCAGTAGAACAAAAATTTATTTTTCCTCTGATTAGTTCCTTGGGCATTCAAAATTTTTGACAAAACATCCTTCTGATAAGATACTCTATATACTACACCTTGCGCTTTATAACAAACATTCTAAAAAAGAGATAAACTACTGTGTTCAAAAATATAGACAAAGTTGTTATTTTTCCTAAACATATCCAAGTGAAGAACCAAGTGCCCCACGAGTCATCATTCCACATAAGGAAAGCCCGTTAGATTAAATGAATAAGGAGCCACATCAGAGTGTTAAATATTAAGGGTACTGTACCGTATCGAAATTAGAGGTATTACTATTGCATGTGTGTGTGTGTGTGTGTGTGTGTGAGTGTGTATGTGTACACACGAGCTTGGTTAAGGATCACTATAATAACAACAAAAAGAACAACATATTTAAATTATATACGAACCGTGGGAGGTCACTAATCTTCACAGCGCAGTTAAATTCTTTCAATCAAGATCATGCCTTTAGTAATTACGGATTTGTATATGTGAACGTGAGTTCTATTATTACTCTCTATAAACAAGTATTTTACGAGAGTATGTAGTCATAAATACGGCATAAAAGATGGAACGACTGGGATAATTACCCCAGTAAAACAAACTAAACAGGTTGCATCTTGCAATACCACTAAGTGAAGTTTGGACATTAGTAAGTGTATATGTATGTATGTAGGTACTTACGTGTGTATGTACTCGTATACACATGTATGTATGTGTGAGAAAAACTTATGATTTTTACCACGAAATCACCATAAGATTTGACTTTTCAAATGAACAAAGGTGTAGGGCCTCTAAACCTCACTGGCACACTCCCACGTTGGACTTCCACGGAACGCTACCAGAAGGCAGTAGACGACATCACACAAAATTCAGGCTCACTGAAGCGCAGATGATATATAACGGACACAAGTAAGTGAGGTTTCCACGGTACTTATGGAAAGGGTCACCAGGCACTAATACGTACTACAGTACGATACACACACATACACATTATTCGGGTTTCCACGCTAACTGTGGGCACCATTACTAAAGTAGAACACACATTCTTCGCGTTTCTATTGTCACTACTTATATGACCGTGTCTTGCCTGCCCACGTCGCGGGATTTCCACAGTTAACTGCGTAAATAAAAGTGCCTTGCCAACCCTGGTCGCAGGGTGTCGTCAGTACATACGTACATGAAGTGTGCCTTTTCTCAATGAGTCGCGAGCTTTCCATATTAACTATGTAAATGAGTGTGCCTATCCTGACCAATATGTCGGACACCAACAGACTAGTGGCTGTAAAATGGCCAATAGTTTGCGAATAACGTAACTTCGTTACAAAAAATTAATTTATCAACTTCTTCTCTGAAGCAAATCCTGCCGTTAGAGCCAGGAGAACGATATGTGATTCCGTGGTTTTGCCAATACTGATCGACAGCGCACGTAAATATGTACATAAAATTAATTTTCAATCTGTAATCCAAGTAAGTCACTATCCCTAAATCGTGTATCGAGGACATGTTTTGAATAGCCAGTTAACCTAAAAATTTCGCTTACGTGGTTCTCCCTGAGGAACTATCACCAGATCAGACATTCTCTGTTGTGGAGCAAGCGGCTCAGAAAATCCGCGATGTCTGGCATTCGATTCTGCCATTGGCCACTTTAATCCACTTCACACATTCACAGCCTAAACCTTTGAGTTCCTGTTTATACGTCATGCCCAAGAAGAGAAGAAGTTGAACTTAAAAGATCTAGCGTGATATTAAGACGAAAGGCCTAAAGTAATTTTTGGCAGTCGGTGGTCCAAATAGCACTGACACCGTACACTATTATCCACTTAGCACTCACTTGTGTATTCAAGTGGCCACGTTGCGAGGGATTTTTTTATAAACAATTCCAAATATTTTCTATGAATATGAATAACGAGTACCATGCAGCAAAAACATCAAGTAAAAGGCGACATCTTCACACCGACACATGTAGCGAATCTGGAATAAAATAATCACGAAATGCATTGTTGTACATGACTGAAACATAGTGGTTAAACTGAAGCTCATTCTTCAGAATATAAGCGGTTAGAGTTTGATAGCCTTGCTCGTGTCCTGACAAAAGTAATTTCCTGCTGATCCCTAGGTAAACAAATTCTAGAAACTCATCCCTCATACATAACGATGAACTCACACTTCGAAATGGCTTTACTTAATCTTTCTCCGAACGCAAGGTAATTTTTCGCTTTATGTCACAAATATTAAGATTTAAACAGAACGTTATATGTCGCTATTTTCACACGATGTGTGTGTCATATGGAACTGTAATTGACTATAGCCAAATACGTTCTTGATTTTAGCAAAACAGCACGCAACTAAACCAGAAGTAGCACATGCTGCTGATTCAGATAAATTTACACGTAAAGGGAACTTCATAAAAAATAACAAATTGCAAAAAGTGTCCGTGTAGCACGTACAATACACTTTCACTATATTTTTCTAACTTGACCTTTGCTGGAATGCACACCAATAAGTCACGAAAGACGATCACAGCCAAACCTTCTTCAGTTTTGGGTGTAAATGCACCCTCCAAATTAATCCCGAAGTATTCAGCAAAGAGGACAAGTTTACATGTGCTCTGTGGCAGCGAATTGAGTAGCAGAAAGTGAAATAATGTCACTCCATACTATAAAATGCTCACCCTGCAGAAAGTAATTTCCATGCCCAGTTACTGGCAACACAGGGTGCTGCATGTTTGTAGAGTCACGTACAATTCATTCTTCAACAACTTCTATGCTAATTTACAAACTCTAAACCCCTTACGGAAATACTATATCATTACGTGACTTTGTGCATGTTTGCACTACAAATTAACCTCGGGTGAATTTTTAATTGATATATATACACCAAACCGCATGCTAAAAATATCTTTGACTACATCGACCAGTAAGAGTTTCCACGAAAATTATAGTTTAATCTCAGCATTATTAATTACCCCACCAATACTTATATTTCACACACTTTACCAAGTTGCTCCTTCTATAAAAATGTCGTTCATTTTTCTGTAGATTCCAAAACTTTCCTTCGAATTTTAATATTCTGCAGGTTACTGATGCTACTGCGCACCCACATGCAAATTGTTTCTCGTACATCGGTACATCTAGCAGGACATCTATATAATTAATGATCGATCAAAATACACAGGTTTTCAAGAGCATCTAATTCGAAATCTTTGTGTAACTATGAATGGAAATGGCGTAAGTTGCAAAGTCTGTCTATGCCTGTAGGTTTAAAAAATTAGAAAATAAAACATAACAACCGAAATTATGTCGACAAATATAGATCAACCGGGGTTCGCTTTGTTACAGAATGTTTACAATATCAAAAACAATGATCACCCCGATATCTACTCTGTACGACGTGCTTATCTCACGGCGATAAATATTACCGCATTAACCCTTTTTAAAAATACCAGACCCTACATGCCTCGTTTGCACATAATTAAATTCCACTACCTTATATTAAGAATTTTGTTGCGGGGAGAATCTGATATCACAGCCGTGAGCACGGCAGCTGTCACACAAGCAATAGGACAGAGAAGCCTCCTTCCGCTGGGAATTTGTATAGTCAGGTTTTCCCCTGCAGCTGAGCTCACGGTACTTCAAGTAACATTCTCCACGTGCCGTCCTGCAGATTCTAATCAGGCCTCGCACCTTCTGAAAATATTTATCTATACACGATAAAGCACTTGCCTTTCAATTTTTGAAAGAAAATTTTGCAGTTTTGCGTTTTCTTTTCTGCTGTTAATTGCTTGGAAGTGTACTGTCGGAATTGGCATCTACAAATAATATTAACCCCATGATTTAGGCACAATCACTACATACCAGACTCACATTTTATGGTAAAGTAATAAAACTTCATAAAACCTACAGGATTATTCATAATAATAATAATAATCAATGGACCGTTATTCATATGAGAGGAATCCCGTAATAATTGAGCTGCGGAGAACGTGGGGGAAAGAACATCTTGAAGTCATAAGAGCTAGGTGTCTTCTGATGGAAGATAGTTACAGGAAGTTTTAAAAAAAACCGACTCCGGATTAAGCTAAAAATTATACAGTGTAAGCCATCACTTGAACAATACAGGTACGAACGGGCAAGTAAAAATTGTAAGATATTTTGGAAAGTATTGGAATAAATTTAGGCAAATGTGCAGAAATTGTGTAACGTCATACTACGATCTTCGGACATAAAATTGGGATCGACTACTTTTTTCAGTGTTTATGGATCAGTTTCAGACATTAATACATTCGATAATTTACACCAAATTGTCAATTCATCCGTGAAAACACTATACTCCATACATCCACTACTGTGTGCAACAACACGCTGTTTTTGTAACTACATTTGTGTTAATAATTATAGTCATTTGTCATTATCCATGTCCTTAGATCCAGGGCGTTGGTTTTCTATCTTCCTGTCCACCTTCTCATAGAATTTGTATTAATTTCATTTAACTGTGGAAAAATCCGGCTCCGAAATAGCTATTCCTTACCCAAGGAAACCTTTCGTGTTATTAGTAACAAATTTATAAACTACATTCACATCCGAAAAAATCAGATCAATGAACCACATCTAATATCTTGAGACAGATATGATTATTCTATTATTATGCCCACTTGTGTGTTTACCGCACAAGTTACATCCCATTCAGAATAAAGAATCGGCTAAATTTCGTTTGAATTACACCTCAAAATTATTCCCTGTTCTCCAACTGCACGCGAGACCTAAAGCATTTTCAAACAATCTTCTAGTTTAGTGATTCTAAAGAGGAGGCACGTACCACGTGAAGCCTCGTAAGATATACGTCAGATATACTTTACACATCGTTAAACACACGTTGAAAGAGACTAAAAATTGCCGAGTCTCCCGTCAGTGCACTTTTTTATATACGCAATACACACACTGTTTGTTTAAAATAACAACGCTTCTGTGTATTATGAGATAAACATTATGGTGCCAGTGGAAATGGCAATAGGGAGAGTCGCTCTGATACCAAAAGCTGTTAAATGCTGTTAAAGTTTATTAATTTACAACCGTAGTGACAAGTCATAAGGAATTAACAATAATGTAACAAACAATCTGAAGCCAAGGAATTCATTCTGACTTCTATGTGTATATGGCACGTGGGTAACAGATGGTAAAAATCAGACCTCCACGTAGTAATCATCGACATCTTAGCGCCTATCTTGTGTCACCGAAGATTGCATACGGAGTGTAAGAAAACAGTGTCAAGAGTCTGTATTCAAGAAATGACGGATTTCTGCACCTCGCCGTCTGCTGTAAATCGCTTCTCAGCCAGGAACTTCGTAAGGGATCCAAAGAGATGGAAATCGCTGACCACAAGATTGGGACTGTAGGCAGAATGGTCCTTAACCTCCTACCCACAGCGCCGGAAACAGTCCCGTTGACAGTAACGGGCCCGGTGTTTTCCAGCTCTTTATATCCCTTACGAATTACCCGGATTTACAATTCGCGCCGACGTAAAACTAGCTGTCACCCCCTGGTCACAGACTATTGAAACCAATTTCTTCCAGGCTGGGATACAAAACTTGGTGTCACAGAACGACTAATGCTGAAGCGTCAGTCACGTGTAAGTCAAGGCCCCACGTGTACCATCTGCTGCCCAAGTGTCATATATATACATCTGAGTCAGAATAAAGTTCTCGGCCTCAGCGTTTGTGACTTTTGTTATTTTTTAAAGCTTCCTTATATTTCAACTACTATTGAATAAATCACATTTTAACAAAAAATCAATAAGCAATGTAACAGTAGTGCATTAATTTTCTTAGGTGATTTGTTAGACTTTCTGGAGACATACAGATCTAATTTTATACATATTCAGTCCTGCGGAAAAAGATTAATTGAAACGTAACTGATCACAGTTTTCCTTCCGATCGAAAAATTTGTTCTTAGTCAGTACACAGACACTAATTGAATACACACGGTCCACACGCTGACGCCAGCAGGCCAAATCCATTTCACAAAGACAAATGGGCGGTTTTGTTTCAAAAATTCACACCGTCAATTCAACAGTAAAATAACTAATTAATTTTCAACTGACATAAAGTCTATTGTACAGAATGTAAACATTTCTTATCTGTCGTTAATTTACAGCGCCAGAAAGCTGTCCCGTTATCATAATTTTGAAAACCCAACAACGTAGGATATTACATGTACAGAAATTCTGTAACTGAAAAAAATTCCATCTAGGAGATTACAATTACAGTAATGACATCCATATTTCCGAGCTACTACGTGAATGTGGCTTCGACCGTGAACATAAAATTTACACAAAAATATAGGTAAGAAAATCTCACAAAACGAGTCCACGTTCAAGCTAAAGATCAAAGAAAACACGAAAAAGAAAAGAGCTCCTACATATACACGTCACGAAGTTGGGAGTAGAAGTAGCCGGCTCAGGATCGTGTCCAGTGGTAAAGACAAAGGTAAGGTTTAATGTGCACGACAAGAAGGCGCATGGGACAGTGCATAAACACCAACCAGACAACACAGTGTATTTAAAATCGTCTTACACAATAAAACAACTTAAATTCAACCATCTTGTGTATAAAACTACAATAATTCAATTTTCATTAACTTTTAACGATAATCTCTTCGACTGAAATGACAAAAATTAACATAGATTGTTGTCGACAACGGAAGATAAAGTACTGTTGAGAATTGTAAAAACTATTTGTGAATTAATTTATATTTCAAGTATTTTTGGTAATTTAATGAACAGTATTTTGTTTTAACTCCACACTCCCTCATCTTTGACAGAATTCGGCGCAATTCTACGCCTTTGTATATACCTCCCGCATGATGCACTTGTACGAAACATGTCGGAAGAAAGTAAGTACCACATAATTATTTATTACTGCTTGTGCAATTTGTTGCAACAAATAAAGTATAGGTACACTCATTATTAACGTCAGCACGAGATGGAAATCAATGTCGGCTTGATGTCTCTGTAGCTTTAAACCAAGGAAAAAATTTCCCATCCATTTAAATTGGAGCAGAACCTGTCTGAACACTTTAGAAAAGACAGAAATCTCTTACCCCTTACGTGAATCGAATATGATCCCTGGTTTGGACAACCCCTAGCCTAGTCAGTTTCCTTTCTAGCGGCGTTTAAACCCGCAGTCTCTGACACCAGAGTGTTCGTTATGTTCAGAATGTCAGTGCAGCAATTAATATTTCTGTTTCTTAGGGTACTCAGAATATCAGACATCTCATCTCGCAGGTCGTCTCTCCATTCTGCCCTCTGTTCTTTAACGAAAATTCTGGAATAGTTGGCCTAAAGTTCGGTTCACCAACACATTTATGGCACGTCAAAGTTTAACGTAGAAAAAGACAGGCAACGTACGTGTGAACATAACGCTCCAGCACTTACGCGTAAACAATTTTGCTGTGGAAAAGCGGTAAGTATTGCATATTGCTAGAGTGTGTCTGTGGCCTTAATTATCCAGCATGCCAAGCATGGGCTGTATCTGCGGCCTGTCTGGCTCTATCGTATTTTTCCACATTATCTCATAAACCGGTAAGATTTAGAGAAAAAATAATTGAAAATATTACGTTTGTTTTGATTTCCTCTGCAAATTTATCTGAAATATTTCTTATTTTAAGAAGAATTCAGAGAGATAATGTCATAAACGTACATATTTTCATACATGTACATCTTCGTTTACAGTACGAGTTATTCTCAACAGATTTTAAACAATTGAACTTCCTCGACAGATTTTCGAAAAAAAATTCAAACACAAAATTTCATGAAAATCCGTCCACTGGGAGCCGAATTGTTCCATACGGAGGGACGGACGAAGAGACTGTCAATCATGACGAAGCCAACAGTCGCTTTTCGAAATTCTGCTAGCGCGCATAAAAACGGCTGGAAAGCGACTTTCGAGTTGATCATCGGTATACTCGAGCCATTCCGCCTCATGCAATATATGTCTTCTTGTGTACGAATACTCTAAAATGGACTATTAAATTGTAATTAGCTTTTCCGAAATATTTACAACAGAACAACTGACCACCTACGTTTTTTATTACGAAAGAAACTAAGTTTTCTTTGAATGTTTACGATAACTCACAGACCGGGCGCCACATTTTAACCTTGGAATTCCTTACATTAGGCTACGGATGTGCCTTGCAAAGCATAACGAATCCTTCGGTTTACAGTTTACATTATACTGCTTAATAAAAAACGATCCGTCTACGTCGGTATGGCAGTTAAATTACCACCACCACCCCCCCCCCCCCCCCCCTTATTTTAAATTTAAAAATTCCAACCCAAAAACCCGAATGCCAAAAAAAAAAAAATACCCCCGAAA
>Ga0136643_10000683_pt1 | contig 38219 bp, 23 predicted proteins | sample TergutLab28metaG_FD_96883 | JGI IMG/M metagenome (GOLD analysis project Ga0136643, IMG submission 96883) | Labiotermes labralis P1 segment gut microbial communities from Petit-Saut dam, French Guiana - Lab288 P1 (version 3) (version 3) | ecosystem: Host-associated > Arthropoda: Insects >...
ATGACTTTTAATGTGTTTTAAAGTGTGATTTTACCAAGTGAAATACATTGTGTGCAACTAGTTGGTTTACTATAGTTTTAAAATTGACAATATTGCACGGTGATAAAAAATGAAAGTAATTCATGTGTGCAGTTCGTTCTTTTCGGTCACGCTCTTTCAGAAACCACGCATCGCTTCGGAAACATGAACTCTGTACACACGTACGGCATAGCTTTAGTAACCATCTTTCCTACTGTCGACTTTAAATGTTGTCTCACTGTTACGTAATCAAACAAGGCGGAGAATCTAATTATCCGGTACTACCCACACACAACAGGGGGGCGTCTGAACTCCACGGATACATGATTACAGCTTACCTTCAATGTCACTCATTTAAGTTTATTCTAATGCAAATTATTTACGGAAGGGCGTACATCGTCAACGGACACCACGTGATTCAGCACAACACAGCTTTATATTCGACACGGTCCGAATTCAATTCTTGACACGGAGTTCAGATCATTTATAGAATGTCCAAACCTTTTCTTAGTCTTAGCCCCAGGCAAATGCTTCGGCAACACAACAGGCCAGGGGTGAACACATTTTCGAAAAATCTAGGCGCCACAAGTGACATTAAGCAAATTCCACGCTCAGGATTCACAAATATCAGGCGTCACCGTACAAAGCGCAGTCGCCACGGCGATCTGACGTCAGGGATTTGTACATCCTTGCAGTGAACTATCAACAAATATGGCAACACCCCCCTAAATACTGTCCAACTTGTCATTCGAAATTATTTCCCACTGGGCGCTAGGTAACCTACAGCTCAAACAGCCGTCTTGAAAAGGGAATACCCCCAAAACAGATGGTTATAAAAACCATCGCACTTTACTAACCCTAATCCCTTCCGAACCTAATCGCAACACAAGCTCCAGTGTCAGGAAACAGACAAACCAGACAGAGAGAGAAGGATAAATACAGAATTACAAGGGAATAAAAAGGGACGACGACACAGAAAGAAGAAGTCGACGATAACAGCGAGAATGAAAACAGTATCAGGTTAAAGAAATTGGTTATTATTTTATGCCATCTCCACACCTACTTTGTACAGAAAAAATGATCGCGCCAAAAATATTTCTTCCTTGTGACATGGATCTGAAGAACCAAAACCCATCAATCACACAATCGTAGTCGGCGTGAAACTGTAACTCACCGAATGGGGAGATCCACGCTGCACGCCGTCAATGTGATGCAGACAACGGGTTCCCTCGTATTAATACGGTATGATACACAGGAACTGCGATTTCAAGGGTCGGACTTTGGTCAGCACCAGTAATACATAACACAATATACACCAGGTCATGGGTCCCGCCATCGACACAAATAGGCACAACTCACGTGCGTCAGTTAATAAATGCAAACGTCATTCCCACTTAACAAATGCAAATGTCATTCCCACCAAAATTATTGATAATACATCAAATCCACGACAATCACTTTATAGAGGGAAAAGGCAAGGGTGTCCCTGTATTCACCAGATGGTGATGAGTGGCCAATTCAAGTCACGGCCGCTTTAACCCGGAGAAATAATCGCCGGTACCCATCCAACACGAGGCTGCGTGGGCCCCAGGAATGGTACAAACGTTCTGGGAAAGAGATAAATCTCGTGCTACTGTCAAACCTCGGATCGTCCAGCCCAAAGATTAGTCACTATAGCGACTGAGCTATCCTGACTCCCCATGCCAGCCAATTTACGAAGCTAAAAACCCTGTCTGGGACGGAACCAAAATTTTCGGCCTAATAAACCAGTCTACTGAACACTTTTCACTTTGTACAATATAATGATTAAAAGCTAGGACAAATATGAATGCAGTGTGGGCCCACATTCTTACAAATTACGTTTTCACAGGTGCTTCACAGAACGGCATAAAATGAACTCACATTTCAGGTGTTCAGGATATGATCTTCATGTTAATCACAATGATAAACTATAAAATAAATGCAGGAAAATAATAAGCAAACTATCGTCATAAGACGATTTGAAAGTTATCAAAAACTATTTACTGGCGCAAAATTTACGTAATTTATCTCCATCCTTGGCTCGTTCTCAGCTTTGCAAATAACACAGCTACGCGCTTCGGGTATGAGTAGGTTTGGTTTTGCGCGGAAAGAGGCTGTGAAGGGGAAATTACCACCACCACCCCTTCCCCCACACCCGACACCCAGAAACATCACTACGTTACTCGTTACATGTTCCAACTCTGCCCACTTTACGGATCGACGAGCGCCGAGAATCATAAAGATATACATGGGCAAGGTGTTTGCATTATGCATTCTGTTTATCTTCTTTGTGTGACAAGTTGCATAACGCACCTTGTATAATGAAGAATGTCCAAGAAAATCGCAGTGCAAAACCCACGGAACTTACAGGCGTAAAATTCTTACAACAGTCATTGCTTACAGGGCCTAAGGCCTATACGCAACGGCATAGCTAGGTCTCCTAGAGCCGGGGGCGAGCAATCATAATGGCCAACCCAATAGAAATAATAAACTTTTAAAAAATCACAATTATTTAATAATCTAGAATTGTGACGAATGAAGAAAATCAACGTTTTTCGCTTAAATATTCATTTTACCGCCCCCTTTGACTCTGCCTCCCAGGGCGGCTGCACCACTCCCTCTCTCCTTTCCGACCCCCAAGCTACGACCCGTCCTCTACCTTACAGAAGACCATGTCCGCGTTTTGGTTACAGACTACCACAGACAACAGGCGATGCTCAACAGAAATGCTGTCATGGTCACTAACATACACAAGATTATTGTCTCTTTTTTCAGGGTCCGTTAATCCAAATATACAATTACAACTACGCGTTCCGAAGACAATTGCAACTATCCAAAATGTCAGCCTGGTCAATAAAGATGGTAATGAACTAAAACAACTGCAATACAACCGAGAAAGTGATATTCCTGAAATTGAAATCACAGAACACAAGCTGTCTACCGAGCCAGTCTACCTGCGGCTAATTGCCAGCACAAATGACGGTAAGTGCCCTTAAGTAAGAACGTCTTGAACAAAGACAACCACCCACAATATGGCGTAAGCATTCTAAGACTTTCCCATTCTTCCAAATTAACCATGCATAATGGATATGCCATAAGGAAGGGAGAGGCATAAGGGAACTAAAATAAAACCGTCTTTTGATGTTCCTTCAACAACTATGGATATGAACACTAACTGAGGAAAAAATTAAGCTGAAGAAAATTAGTATAGAAATTACTGATTGAGGATCCAAGAAACTGCACGTTAAATGAGGCAAAACCTGAAATCCAACAACAGGCAATAGGGACTATACAGTATTAGACATTCCATTAAATCAATGATACTACAATATATCTAAATTACATAATACAAGAATTGTGACCAAAGGCATGTATCACAGTCCCTGTGGAGAAACTAAGTGTTCCTCAGGTAATCAAAAAATGCCCTGCATTAATTTGATTTTTATTTAACGACGCTATCAAATGTTAGATTACACTACGTCGTTGGTAAATATATGAAACATGAGTACGGAGCACAAGTGAGACGATGACAGGCAAAAACCTAAGTACACGGTTAGAAACCTCACCCAGTATCACTTTTTGGAAAGCTAAAGTTCATTAACATCTTCACAAAAGACAATCACTGTTCCCTGTCCCAAGTCAGGTGAACCTGGTCCATATATTCCCATTCTGTTTCCTAAAGACTTGTCTAAATATGATCCTCCTATGCCCAGCTCTACCAAATGTATCTTTCCTGCAAGCTTTCTAAAAAAAAACCGCATGTGTTTCTCTACCATGCGTGCCACATGTCTCACCCTCCTCCCTGATCACCCTTATAGCACCCAGCCACAAGTACAAATCTTTAAGCTCCTCGTTATGCATTTTTTCTAGCCTCCTGTTATTTCCTTTATGTTGTATTTTATTCACATGCTCTATGGCAAAAAAAAAACAATGTCATAATGCAGGAATGTCTCAAACTTGGTTGGAAGTGTATCTTCACCCATGTCACCAATGAACAGCGTCTTTCAGAAAAAGCTTTCATATTTTGAAGCGATTAAAGATGTATCCCGACAATGGCCTGGGAAGATTGAGGCAAGCCATGACCCTGTCAAGACAGTCTCCCATCTGAGCTTCAAGCATGGTGCATTCCAAACATGAAGGAACAGTGCTAATGATTACCATCCTTTTCAACTCCATAACCAGTATTCTTCACCGCATGTTACAGGCGACGTTGTTGAACGTTTGGTGGAATTACAACACCAGACACAAAGTTTTGCAATTCCCTATACTGTGGATGTGCTACCCCAGTCAACCTTCAATGTTCCGGCTGGACAGTCAATGAGACTGGTTTTTAATGTCACAAATCACCTGCCTCAACTTGCACGCCTTGCCTTCACATGCCAAGTTAGAAATAACCAATTCGTCTTCACACCACTCTTCATCATGCCCATAATGTGAGTATTCTCTACTACTTGTGAATATGAATCTTCAGAACATGTTAACCATGTGAATGGTTTAGCATAATGAGACCAAAGAAAGGGGAGGTATCAAGAATAGAAAAAATTATGTAACAAGAGCTCAGTAACTTACATTCTTCACTAACACTACATCAACAATTTACAAACAATGACACAAGGTACAGGTAAAGCTGAATAAAGAGAGACCAACTTGATGTCACTTGCTTTATTATTTCATTATTTACTGCTCAACATGTTTCAGATGGATGTATTCACATCCGAAACATGTTGAGCAGTAAATAATGAAATAATAAAGCAAGTGACATCAAGTTTGTCTCTATTTATTCAACTATCAAGATGATGCACAGTCTAATAAACATAGGATACAGATAAAGGTATTATTATATTCACACATTACTAACAACCATCAAAGCATTTTATCACATATTATTACAGTAATCAGCTTGCTAATAAGGCCCCAAACCCTGGAACTATGTTGCTTCAGAATCCTAAAAATACAACTATTTATTTTCAGAAATTCAGTATTAATGTCTTTGTGAATTAGTTTCACTTTGATGACTATATAAATGGCAAGCCTCCTCTTTCTTCAGGATACTCTGTTTCATATGATGCACTCATTAATTCTTTGTCTGTCTAGGGCTGACATACAACCAGGACAATCCATTCCAGTTACGGTAACAGGAACAATTAGGAATACACAACAAGGTACACCTCATATAGTTCAATTTGCAGCTCGTCCATTTTCGACACCAAATCTGGCTGTCAACCGTGCTGTTTTTGTCTATGTAGGAGTACCACCAGTAAGTACCGCACACAAGAAAAATTCACATTCATTCTGTTTTATGGACCTGTTTCTCTTGTATCACAGCGTGGTTCTGAAGCAAACATTTCCCATGGCCACATTCATCAACAAACAGTATGTTACGGCCACATTTATTTTTATTCTCCTCTTTTTATTTCATGAGTCAAGTTAGACTTATCACATTATGTCTGTTGCTGGTACCTTCTGAAACCATCCTGGGGCCTACCCACACTTACGAGGGTAAAACATTACTGCACTAGCAACACTAGCATCATTATTAGCATACGATTATGGCACCTCAAATTTTGTGGTGAGAGACACTTATAAACACGACATATTTTTAAAATTTATAACAAGCTGACTGTGTGGAACAAGCGTTTCACTTTCTGTTTCATGACCGTATCTAAAAAACCATCAGACAGAATTAGATGACTAAACTGTGTAGTGATTAACTTCTAATTTGTTATCAGCCTTGCCATTAGAAAGAAAGTATGCATCATGAGCCCTTCACAGAACTTGCTACATAAGGGTTTGATGTGTGTATTCAAAAAAATGATCTGCAGTCTCTCTGGACACCAACCAATAGGTTCAAACTGAATTTATTCAAGCAGGTTGGTATGGCAAAAGCTCTGCACTCATGTCGTGGAGTTTTCCAGTCTGAACATCATCTGGGTAAAATACTAAGTACTGTACTTCAGGATATACACAGTTATGTGTGCAAATGTTCATGCAGTACATTCAGACAGGTCATGACCACCTTCTTCCAAATTCTTACCCATATCTAATTCCCAACTATCTTCCCAATTTACATGCCCTTACATAACCTATGTAGTTGAAAAAATGTCAATAAATATCAATGGAACATTAATGCAGACATAACCAAGAAGTCAAATCTCATACACCACTCACTGTATATCGGTAATTTTGTAGGTCTCTGACACCGAACGTCCAACCATCCGCTTTTCAGTGAGAAACAACTGTTGGAATGTGCCACAAGAAAGGTGTTTAACTGCAACATGGAATATGGAAGGCACAGTCCAGGACAGTCACTCAGGTAGATAAAGTGTACGATACTGTGTACTTGTCATATCTGAATGTTTTTACTTCAACTAAGAATCCTGTTTGCAAGCCCAATGAAATGGACATTTGCTAATTTTACACTTTCAGGTTTCATTCTTACACAACAACTGACACGCTTATGTCTACATCCATCCTGAATAATTACAGAAGTGTCATCTTTTAAAAGTAGGTTCTTTGTTTCAAGATGTACATTTCATTCTGAGTTTTTCTTTCCCAAATCACTGCAATTAACACAATCAGTAACTACCATTTTTTCCAAAAGCAAAACTATAATATGCATTCATCAAGTTTGCTTTTAAAATTTCAATCTTTCACAAACTTGTGACATGCACAGATGATGACTGTTCTGCATGTTTCTGCTACTGTAAAACACAAGGAAATGCATGGTTCTTTGGTAAGAAAAGAATATGCTATATCCCTGAAAAGAAATTTTAAATCCTACAAAGAGATAAAGGAGGCTATCATGACAGTCAACTTTATACGTATTCATAATTTTTAATACTGTGCACCCAAAATTACAGACCACAACTGCACATTTGTGTTCTTGTACTGCTGAAAAGTGGTACATTATAAGGCCACAAGAATAGGGTGTATAATCCATACTTCCCAGTTTCCCTTCTGAATTAATTACAGAATTTTAACCCCATCAAAATATTCGTATCAATGTGAATATCACAGAGCAAATCATAACAATAATGATAATGATATTTAGGAACTGAAATCTCAATGACAATGGTGGTTATGGTGGTGATAACAGCAACTGTGGCATTTTTAATGTCTTCCCATTATGCAGGTCAGTGTAACTGGAATACACCACACCAGAGGTTCACATATTTTCCAAAAACCTAGAAGCCATCCAAAAATTCTAAGTGCCAGAAGAGTAACATAAAGCAAATTCCACACTGAGTACCCACAAATATTAGGTGCACACAATTTAGTTTCCCAGCTGACCTGGTGCCTTGGGATTTGTGCACCCCTGCTTGTATTTGAGAGGTATCCAGTACTAATCCTAGCCAGGTCACCATGAATCTGATCAAGGTTCGTCACGATTTTTCTCCATCTCGCCACTAAAGAGTGCCTTGAAACAGGCTACAACCACCAACTTCCAAACCCTTGGCCCGATAATCTACAGCACTAGTGTAATATGTACAGAAACAGCATAAACAGCAATAATAATTTTGTCTCAAGATTTTCCCATATGTTTGATTTAATTCCAGGACTCGTCAGTGTGACATCTAACCCAGTAGGAGTCGAATTCCTAACACCCTTTGTCGCAGGCACCACATCAAATGTTCCAGTAGCATACACTGCTTCCTGCTGCAGGCCCATTGTTGACATCAGAGCCACAGATGCAAGAGGCAATTTCAACACCCAGCGTATTCATGCAAATGCCGGTACGTTCACACTGTATACACAAACACCAACCACATATGCTGTATGTGTTTTTATATTAATAATAGTACATGGGCAAGTTGCATAGCACAAAATAGCAAAGGAGCAAGTGGAAAAGTCCACTGATGTACAAGTCATTATAAAACTAATAATATTTAAAAAACCGATTTGTACCACATCTTTCAAATGATAATACTCGGAAACATTCAAAGCAAATTCCTTCACAAGAATTGAAACATAGCTCCATTACACATCAGTTCAAGGTCCAGTTGCTTGCAAAGTTCAGTCACTTTAAATTGTATACTAAAGCACGAAATTGAAAATAATTACACTACTGTGAGAAACATGTGCATACTTGTTATATGACATACAAGAAAAGATTATTATGAAAAGATTCGAAAAAGAGTCATACAGCCCAAGTGATTTCACAGTCTAAAGTAGGATACCTTTCACCCAGAAGCTGACTCCCCAGAAAACCTAGATACTTTAGAAGTTGAGGAAAATAATCCCAGTGTTCAGAATGGCCTTCATGTGTGTCTCTAAATTGACCACTGTGGTATCTCCTGACCCCTTGTCCCCCACTCTACCCACTACTTCAGCTATGAAGATCCTAGACCAACAGTCTCCTGGTCCTTTGGCATCTCTGGTAGAAACTGCAGGAACTCTGGAATTCATAAAAGCGGATCCTGATGCCCCTGAACCAGCAGCTGAAGGAGATATCTACGTAATACCTCTTTGATCAGTTGTGCCGCCCAGATATACAAGCACTAACAACAAAGTACCTGTAAGAACTTAGGTCAGTATAGGTACTGTTTGACAATCTGGAATATATGATAATCTGGCACCTATCTGGTCCCATGAGTGCTGGATTAAAAGAATTCTTCTGTAATCTGATGTTCCTACATACCTACACATTCTCAGAAATTCTAAAACCTTTACTGTCCGTTCTCCAATCTTCATATAATATAAACCATACACATACACACACACATATCTAACAGCTTTCAAGTTATTTAAAAATTAATGTGAGGCCAAATTCAAGCCATAAATCCCTTCAACCTTTTTCCACATTGAGCTCTTATGTGTTATCATCTCCTTTCTCATTCTAATCAAGATTAAAGGTTTTATCACAGAAATTTCTAAAATGGTTACTAGAAAACTGTTTTAAACAAGCATGCACCAAAAAAAAAACTGTCACTTTCAATACCCAACAATCTATCCCAACTCCACATTCATTCCTAATGTTGTATGGTATGACCAAATCAAAACTTTCATGTGAGAATGCAAAGTACTTTTCAAGACATAAACCATATTTTAACTGCTATGAATGTGGTTTATTTCAGGTGAATGGCTCTTAGATGGTGAGATTGCAGCAATAGTCTTGGGAGTTTTACTTTTTATCTTTATTATTATAGTTATTGTTCTAGCCATTTTGCTGTTTAAGAAGAATCGCGCACATACTTTCCACCATTCTTCTTTCCAACAATCTGCACACTAAGCAATAGCATTGTGTGGGGACATTTGGACAATATTTTACAACACTCAGATTTTAAATAATTGTTGATTACTAATGAGGAAAGATTTTACGATGACAGAACATTCAAGTTTTTAAAATCAGCTTATTCATGCATTATATTTCACATAACTTTGAAGTGAGAGATTTATATGGCTCACATCAAGTTTCACTTCACATATATTAAAGGACACTGTGTTTTATAAGATTTTGTCCAGCTGGCATATACACCACTCTTGGATAACACCACCTGTCCCATCTTTGTATTTGCTAGAAAAAATTCAAGCATTGCACTATGAATGGACTTAACCACCAAACTTACGTACACCACTCTTTACTTCAGAACAATTTAAATTTTTATCACCTGTGATGACAGTCAAAAAACTATGAAAAATGATATGTCTGAATACATCAAAATTGTTTAAAAAAATCTTCTATTCATTCACACAGGATGCTCCAGTCAGATAACTAACTGTCTTAATGCAAACGGCCATTTTGAAAACACGCACAATGTAACCTTATGCTACACAACTGATGGTCTAATCTCCTGTACTTACCTCCTTGGTTTAATACAACTGCTAAAATGGACATTCAGGACAGGAAATTTACTGCTTGTGTGTCACTAGGAAGACAGATAAATTCATGAACACACACATACACACACACAGGTTTATGGGCTGTGATCCATGTTTGACTTGATCAAACCTACATGCAGATATGCAATAAAGAACTAGCAGGTTGTCATAGTGTGCATTTGTTAATGCATGAATATAATACCCTGTAATGTACCAATAACTGGAAATCAGTGCATAACTTACATACAACAGTCCTATGAAAATAAAAAAAATAAGTATGTTCTTACATCATTTTTATATTGCCAATGATAAGAAAAACCATTATAAAAGTTCAACAATTTAGAATTCTTCAGAGTTTTATAAGCCATGCATTAAGTAGGCATCTTGCTGAACAATATCATACCTCATGTAGTCTACTGATCATATAATGCATGTAACGTTTAGAAAATATTAGGCATGTATATACTTAGTAAAATCTTCCACACAACAATAAAATTCTTGCAATTATCTGCCAAATGTTGATTCATGTCCCGGAATCTGTGACCACCAAAACCAAATCATGCAATATATCTCTTTAAATCTCTTGCTAGATGTATACTTGCACTACACATGAAATGTTGACAATTTTAGAATAACACTCTTCATGAACTATAAAAGTTCATATTCAAGAAGGTAACGTGATCAAGTTTTGAAATCACAAGACTTGGGCTTCCAAGTCTTGACATCAGTGGCACTAACAACACAGCTGTGGAAACCTCAGATGCTGAAAGCCACGTGCATGATCTAGTATCACAAATTATAATCTGTGATTTCAGTGCAAAGGAGATTTGATTTTGTACAGAGTTTGGCAGGGAACCATCAATGAAAATGCCCATCTACAAGTGGCATAAGATGTTCAATGAGGTTCACTTCATTTGTAAAGAGAAAAGCCCCAGTAAATGACCAGTCACTGAAGCCAGAATGAATGAAGTCTGAATAGCTTTACGAACAATGTAACAGTACTGAACAGGTGAAATTGTCACTGCTACATAAGTACTTTCACAACAATAGCAAGTTTAAAAACCATCTTCAGCATTGTGCTCATGGTGTAGTGCTTACAATTTCCACTTACAGATTCTGGGATGCACGGTTCAATTCACTTCAGGCTTTTCATTTTCAGCAATGCATATGTACTATGAATGAACTGATATGTGAAGGTGAGAGGCAAGACACAGAGAGAGGCACAGTAGAACAGGACAGAAGAAAGAGCAAAAACAGCACTGAAAAAGATATTTTTTGTAGTAACTTTTTTCAGTATGGTTAATTCCACTGTCCTACTGGGCTTCCATTGGGTGTGCTAAAGACAATTTAGAACTTTCACTTGAGGTAAATTCTTGTACAGAGGAGTGAAATAACAAACATTATGGACTACCTTATGTACTTTTTTATGTGACTTAACCTTGTAACAGTTGGTGGTAGGTTACTGAATAACTTCAATCCCATACAATAAACTCTATTTTTATACCTACTGTGGTTAGTAATAATGAAGGCCACAGCCAAGCCTTGTACATACAGACGTGAATGACAAAATAACCAACAAAGTGCACAGAAGTTGTAAGTCACAACTGCATTTGATTTTCCTCCCATATGTTCCAGCCTACATGGCATAATAAGGGGGATCATTTAAAATACTGGTGGAGAACACCCAAGGTTTATGTATGTACAGAAGTAGAGGCAAAATATTCATTTATGTAAAATAAATCAAATGTTGCAATTCACTATGTTTTAAATATGTAGACATACCCCTAAAATCACAATGTATAACTTGTCAGAACTGGTTAAGGTGAGTGGGTTCAAATGTTATTTAGTTGTGGATATTTTCAAATTTGATGTGTTATGTTAAGTGTGCAAGTATCATATCAAACTGCTGTATCAAATGCATATAGTTCGCTATTTATATGTGCATTAGTCATACATGTAGAAACCGACTGAAAAGGTGAGATTGATGGGAACGATGGATCCAGTCCAATTGTTCACATCAGCAACTAAAAAATTTAAAACTTCTTAAATAATTCTGTATAACAGGCTCTCCTTCTCTGTCGAATTATAAAAATATGAAATCACAATTCATTTTTGTATATGTATTCTAAATTAGTTCCACGGAACATCAATATAGTAGCACATGTACGCTTACATTTCTCTTCTCGTGCCATGAAAATGCTGGATTATGACGACATAACCAAACATCCTCAAACATGCAACAAGTCCAAAAACCTGTAATATGGGATTTAGTAGAGACAAATCTGCTCACCTTCTGACAAAACCGATGAAACATTTTGAGAAACTGGCATCAAAAGCGCACTACCGGCGAAATTTTCGAAGGGAAATCCATTGCCAGCAGCTGAGAGAAGAGGATTTTTCGCCGTTCTTGACGTGTCAATCTTCCTTCTGTCAGCCATTGCACTGTGTACAGGTATTGCCACCTAAACCACCAACCGCACGCGGAGAAAATTCCTTTATTCAGGTATTTCATTTTTTGTGCCACACTGAAGGCGAATGTGGAACCGTGTAAACACTAAATATGTGCATATCAAGTGAAATTGGGAATGGTATAGTTTGGGAAAATGGCTCGGTTTCTTGTGAAAGTTAAAACGTCAAGTAACGCTTCCAGTAACCAGCAGCATGCCTGTTACGATCACCACAGTCAAGACACTAATGTTGGCACCACAGGTGGGGAGATGGCGGCAGCTATTGAATTGTGTCTCGTACGTGAAACTAGAACTGGCCCCATGAAAAAACAGCGTTCCTCACGGAGTTAAATTAATCATGCATACGAAACGTAAAGTTGAAGTCAGACTGTCGTTCTATTACATAGCTGGATTTCAAGGGTGGTCTATCAAAACAACGGTTACAGTGTGGAGGTAGTGAAATGCAAAATGACACCACGATGCTGAACAACACTTGACGGAAAAGTACGTAACACATTATGTAGCAAACAGTTTTTACCCTGGGCCTGGCGGCGGTTATGGAAGCTTTAACACACATCAAGGGTGCATTCACCTGCAATTTAGTTCTGTTTTTCCCTGTAGTCCCAACATACCATCTTTACTAGAACAGCACTGCAAGTGCCATGCTGCAATTTCTGAGTAGGTCCAGCACCTTCTGAAGACATTCTCGACACTACATAACTCGTCTTGAACTACTGTCTTCAGACACCTTCAGTTCTTGCAAAGAATTATAGCATTAATACCGCACAGTCAGTCTGTACCATACCTTGGTGACGGACAGTGTGTTCTACAGATCATTACTCATTGCCACTTCCATACCTGCATCCAGGATCTGTATGTAATCAGGAGACAACAAGGAACATGAACAGATGTTTGCTGCCCTGTGTTGCCACACCAACTGCATATGAAATAATGCATGCTGTGTTTCTTACTGGTGTAGTACAGAAATTGTTAAGATAATTACAAACTCCATAAAACAAAGTTTTTCTCATGAAGCTAATAGTTTCTCAGCTACACAAGAAATTCTCTTCATGTTATATAGCCAGAATTCTCATCGCCACGTCACAAACAGCCTACCACTTACCTGACATTGTGTCACATATTTTAGGGTTGAGTTGTTAGCACAACCTGTAGGATCAGCCCATAAAGGCTGTGTGCAGATGCTTATTCATTATATTCGTAGTTACTGGCAATATTTGGAGGCCATGCTGGGGAAAAATAATTGCAATAAGCAAACAACAGAATCGAAATGCCCACATTACGCTGCTGGAATCAAGAGTTATATTCAACGTGTATATACCAAAACTGCATTAAACAATACGTGTTTGCTCACTGTGTTACCACAGAAAGACTGGTACTACTACACATTACAATTACTTTCAGCATACCTCAGCACTTTCAAATTTTCCATTCACATAACCAAGGACAGCAGATTTTTTAAGATTCATGTTCAGCTGTTCCAATAACAAGACAGCTGCTAGTACAACTTGCTGCAGGCTTGAAGGCCAACAGATTTTTATTTCCATATGTACACACAAATGTGACATCAAACACTATGTAAACATTAAAGTTTTAGCATATTACTTTTAGAACAAAATTATAAAAAAGGTTTCATATCTCCCTCTAAGCACAAGGCACTAAATATTTCAGTCCGCAATTAATGGACAAACAGAAGATGCTCCATCCTGGTCACAGTTTCTCATAAATCCTTGGTCCCTGCAATGAAGCAGCAGTTGGCAAAGAACAGGAAGTAGGAGTTAACAGTCCATAAGAAATTTTTGACACACTGAATTACATACAAAACAAAACAAGTGGGAATGTAAGACTGTACTCCTCAGAACCATACTGCTACACAATGCCTGAGAAAGTACATGTTACAAGTTTTTGCATTTGACTGCGTACATAATATACTCCATAGTATACATGTGAAGATTATTTCATTTTGCTGATTACATGTGCACATTGTTTATTTTACCGACCATTATAGCTTTAATTTACCACAGGATTATAAAAGTACACACTGCCATAAACATAGGTAATGTAGCTGTAAATCAAATTCACATGTCTCCTACATCTTCATGTCATTAATTTATGTTATCCTTGAAACTATAACAGCCTGGCACTACTAATGTGCTTATAATGAGTGAACTACATTTGCAATTCCAATGCGAAGAGCTCATAGTACAAAACAATGTGTACACTCAAATTACCAATGCAAGTTGGTGCAAGACAGTTCATGGTCACCCCACACTACAAACCATCAACAGAAAACAAAATGTTATAAGAATCTTAGCATTATGAAATTGGCTTTCTGACAAGTATTGGAGGATGTAACAGCCAAAGTGTCTGCTGCATATGTGAAGGTAGCCTTAAGGTTTCAATAAACAGATAGTAATTTGTGTAGACTTTGTGGATACAGATGTGAACCCCTGGTAATCATGTCAAAACATAGGGTCTACTGTAATAACATTCTTGCATTTTTATATTGTGGTTTATCTTGACAGTATATCTGTAGTTTACAATGGGAAATAGTACTAGAGGTATACAGTCCAATGCAACAAGGAAAATGATAAACTTGTGCTTCTCAATTAACATACTTCTTGTCCTTTCCACTAGTCAGGTCAATGAAAAGTACATTACATATGCATGATTCTTGCACATGCACTGCAGCAGTCACACTGCAGTGCATATTCTCTCAACACAGTACACGATCAGGTACATCAAGGTGCCCAGAAAGGTGGTAAAACATGTCTCCCTTACATTTCATTTCCACTGCTCCTGTTAAACTCATTCAAATACAATTTTGTTTGTCATGATGCACATGTATCAGATTTCCAAAGAACCATGAGGTACAGATATCTTTGAAGACAAATAACATCATGCTCTGAAATCTGGTGTGACACAAAGTTTCCTGCAATCCCATTAGTTAGTGTAAGAGGCACAGTAGCAGGAAACTACCCTCCAACCAATAGGGTATTAGCTGGAGTATGACAAATATGAAACAGTGGTATTTGTAACTATTAACTTCATACACATTCCACTTAATTATACTACTCTCAATTCACAAATTTGTGTGACAAATCCTTTGTTCACCTGGAATAAAGGATTGCACAAATGTGCACTGGCTGTGATGTCTATGTCACACTACAGCTGTTTGAAGACTTCAGCGTTCAAGAAGTTGATAATGTTTGGTACTGGTCCAAGATAGGTTCAGGAATGTGGACAGCAAGTGCTTTGCGAGTGATACCAGAATAGTGAGCAAAACTTTCCAGAAAGTGCAGGGCTGTTACCACTTCATTTGGAAGCTCCACAGTTTTCCCACTGCCACTGTTATACAAGAAAACATGATTTAATTACATATCAGCCTGTTATCAAATTAGCCAAATGGTGACTTACAATGACTGACTTCAATTCCCAAAAGGAACTTTTCTCTTTGCCACCATTCCCAGACCAACTTCGACAACCATCAGGTTGCCTATCCAATGCATACAAGGAGACATATCTCCAGCAAACAGCATGAAGCTGACTACTTACATCCACAGGCAGAGTGGTTAAGTATGAATGAAGCTCTGATGATGACATTAGTAGTACACTGATGCAATGAGACACGGATATTTGAAACACACAATTTACATTGTTTCAATCATGGTAACAGTACGGTAACAGTGCAGTACAACTAATTTATCAGAAAAGAGTTATCTTGGTTTCCATAGTAAAGTGGAAAATAAACTGCCCATTTTCCAGTGAAGGAGTTGTGCTGGGCTCTTACTGTAATTGAAACAATACACTGTCAACACAGCAGGATGGCATGTGTCAGGATCACTAACTTTCCATTGAGTCCAGCCAGCTTAATAAACATACATAAAGTAAATTTCAGTTTGGGTGTGTAGAAGGATGGATCCATGTTCATAAATAGTGTTCTTAAGTGCTGAGGCTGAAATTCTGCAACCTGTTGTTGTGACCATTTCTAGTACCTCAAAATTTCTTGTGAGCATACCTAACTCTAGCTATTTTCCCTAATCATATGTTATATCTTGGTAAAATGACCATACGACTGGAATCAACTAGGACCTCAATCAAAACTCATGCATATATAATAAAAAGAATATAAGAAAAAACTAAATTAAGACAACAAAATACAGGAAGCTGGATAGCAATTGGGACAATGACTAAGCAACAAGTCAGGCGATCTGTAGTTCCAATCCTGATGTGCAAGAGATTTTTGTCCGCTCCAAAATATACTGACTGGCTCTAGGTCCCATCAAATCTCCTATACAATAGTTAATGGCATCTCTTTCTGCGTGGGTGAAGGGGCTGGGGCATGAGGCAGACCACGCACCTCCATCTAGTACCAAAGTTAGGAATCACTGCAGCCATACTTCCAATCTCTCTACATGTTTTTGTGGCATGTGCAGAGTCAACTTTGCTTTACTTTGCCTTTTACATTACAGAGGTCCTGGCTTTCAACCCACATGTTATGTCTCCATTCCTGAAAATGCTAACTCATTACCACACAGGATTTCTCTGTCCACAGTAACAATAAAGTTTACCTACAGGTTATTTATCAACACATAAAATTTATAACATTTGGACTGCACAATAAGCAACATCACCAACACATAACTTGGGACATGTCGATCCTACACTCCTGCACATACAAAAAGAATAGAGATGTGAAAATCAGCCTGGTTTTCCTTGACAAATTCCATGGCAATACATCAATACAAGTCACAACCACCACCTGTATGTTTTGTCATCACTGCTATCCCACAATTCAATGCATATATGTACACAGCATGAATCAACCACCAAGGAAATACAAAATGGAGTTTTGAAGACAAGGGCATGAAAAGGTGAGCCAACTTCACACAACCTACCTCAGACATGGATTCTTTGACCATAAAAGGTCACACAAACCAATTAAAGGCAGGTCTCATTTTGTGCAATTTCTTTTTGCATGATTTTGTTTTAACATGTTGAAAATTTATACCACTTTTTGAATGTATGCAATAATTTTTGCTTTAATGTGATTTGGCATACATCATAATTTTCAGTTTCAAGTGATTTGACTTACATGATCCATGGTAGCTCTTTTCTTGTGCCACAGGCTAGCAGAAAGTGAAGTTACTGTCATGCCATCAGTTACGTGTATTGACTGACTACATTGGTCATATAATCATGCAGCTGATGTAGTTCTCCCTTCAACAGCATTGGCTTTTGTTACCAAAATGAGTAAGAAATGTAAATCTATATTGTATAGTGTAATCCAAGTGAAAAACTGGCGAAAGACAGTCAGTACTAAAGAGAAATTAGATATAATAAGCCAACTTGAAAAAGGTACACGAATTGCTGACATACATCTTAATGTTAGATTTGCTCATACTAACATACTTACAATTCGTGATAATGCTGACAGAATTACGGAAAGCGCTAAGTCAGATACTGAAGTGTTTGTGTAGCAAGGCTACCACAGTCCTATCAGAATAAACTCTACCAAAACTAGAGCTATGAGTCTCTTACATTTTTACAGCACTAGAAATAAATAAATATATGGTATAGAAATGTATGTACACTGTATAGAAATGTATATAGACTGTATATACAGTACATATATACTCTACAGGTCCATATGTCTACTAGTAGCATAGTCATACATTATATAGGATGAAGCTGTTGATCCCGTAATTCCCAGGAAATACACCATTTTGAAGGGGAATTTTGTGTTTGATTTGTGTGACTTTTTGCAGGAGCATAATACTGACATAAAATGAGACCTGCCTGTATTCTCAACCTTTTACGTCTTCATATGGAACACAGCACTGTCACAATTATCCACACTGAATATTTACAATTAAAATACTACTGTCTTCATAAAAAAGAAACTGTAAGGAAAACATAAAAAAAAAGAGGGCAGTAATTTTAAAACAGCAAGTACACCTGTTGTAGTAAATGCATGCATCTATAATACAGTGTAATGACAGCTAGAATTTTCTAGCTAGGAAACCTGTAGTTCTAGCCATCTGTCAGTCTGTAAAACACTGGTTGAGAAACATTCGAAAATTTATGAAGTAACTAGGTAAAACACCAATGTTATACAAAAGTATGTTCTTACAATGAAGTTACCTTATAGCAGCCTCCATATGTGACTTTACATACTGCCCAAGGTAGAGCAAGAACTGGTTACGTATTTCTGGGTGGAACTGACGCAACAATGTCTGTATGCCAACAATAAATGGAACCCCATCAAGTGGATCTTGCACCCGACGACTGATCAGACTTCCTGAACATGAAGTATATACATGTTATATAATAATGAATAAGAAATACTGCCTGAACAAAGAATGTCATGTTTTCAGATTTTCATCTTACACCCCTTCATTGCTACATTAGCACATGTTATGGTGGCTCACCAGTACTCAATTACTTTCAATTGTTATTCCACAAACACTACCTGAAGAATCATTTATATATTTAGATTATTACAGTTGTCACTAAAAGATGAAAGAACCTTCATGGACTCTGAAAGCACAGTTCCTTTACAATACATTTAGTTAAGTATAGTTCTGATATTTTTAGTTGCATTTTTTTATTTTCTTCCCATATTTGTGCATAATTGTCATACAGTTCATTTTTAATGTAAATCACCAAAAATAAAATTTTATTTTTCATAAACAAGCTTAATCCTTCGGCACCGAATGTTACTCATGTGTAATTTGTAATATGTAATGTGAGATACTGAAAACACCAAGTGTTGACTACTGCCATCTTCTGCAGATCATAATAGGCATTAATTCTGGTGCCAATGGGTTAAATCCTTTACGTTTTTTAGATAAAAGTTTACATTTTAACAAGCCTTATTTCACTTCTGTACACAAAAAACAGACCTTCACTTTACAGGGTACTACAAAATTCAGAAGCAGTCACAAGGGTTCCAAAAATATTAATATGTTTCAGCCCTTTTCATTCTGGCTTTGGGCCGCCAACTCTTCAGTCATAATGATGCCTGTTGTGTGACATTACCTTTTGTTTAGTCGCATAGCACAGTTTTTGCTGTGAAGGGTTTCTCAGGATAAGGGAAATTACATAAACCTAAATATACTTTCATATATGCACCACCTAAATATGTGAAAAACCAATCCCTTGACATGATACCACCAATTTTGTGTGTGCCATCCACTTACTACAGCAGCAGTCAAAAGGTAGCAGGCCAATATCTATAATTATGCCTTCCATGTTGTGACACAAACACAGCCCAAATGTTCCCAACTGATCTAGGAATCAGCAATTCAGAATTTTTTCTTCCACATACCCATTGATAGTTAGTAACATCTGCTGAAATGCAGTCAACTTACCTACATGTTTAACATATGTGAGTTTGGGCAGTTGGGACACCACAAACAGAAATAACAGTACTGAGAAGTACTCCAGATTCTTGGTGGTTACATATATCTTTGTGTATGGATTACTAATGCCAGCCCAGTCAAGGTATGTTGACAGTTCATATAGTAAAGGGTTTGACTCCTTTGGGTAAGGTTTTGATGGGTCCTTGTAATGTGCTTCAATCTCAGCCAACAGTGAACTGCAATGATAACACACACTATAATCATTCCTTACAAGTATTTTCATTTTACTATTTATGATATGTATCACCTACCATTTAACACAATAAACATGGGATAAATTTGATCTATTACATAATATGTTGTCCCAGAAATCAAGTTTAGTATATCAAACACTGTACAGACTGCACAGTTACCCTAGTCTATAAACTTCAAATAACAAACACTTTTGCATACTTATTCATAACCTGTAGAGCTGATGCTAGGTGTTTAGAGTCAAACTTGCAAGATGTGTTGAGTTCATATGCTATATGCTTCCTCAGCAACTGAATCTGTCCAACTTTCAGGACCCGATCCAAAATTTGGGGCCAAACTCTCTGCGCACGTGATGTATACTGTGAGTAAAAACGTGCAGGATTACCTGCAAATCAGATTACTGGGAATTACTGCATGTTCTGGTATTTTTCCAAGGGACATTCAAATACATACAAGGGTTTCAAAAAAATAAGGTAACAAATATTCTGATTCTGGCTACTTAGGACTCTGATGTACATATGACATGTAAGCAAAAGCTGGTAACCTCTGACCTCTCTGTAGACACCAGTGACATTAAGCATTTGTCCCATCATGGCACCAAGGCTTGTAACCACACACAGAGAAAACTGGCTTCTAGTGTTTCTAGCCAGGAGATGAGGGCTTGCTTCCTGCTGGCATCTGCTAGTCAGGTGCTTTTAACAGGTCCAAGGATGGATATCATTGAAGGCAAAATGGGACTGCAGGGAAAGTGGTCCACAACCTCCTAGCTGTAGTGCCATAACCAGTCAGCAGTATTAGGCCTAGTGATTTCCTTCCCTTAGGACCACTTAAAGAAGCACCTCTTTGACAAGCAATTTGCAGCAGATACTTATGGAAAGCAAGCAGTAACTTCCTGGCTACATATGTATAACAATGATTTCTTTTGTGCCAGGACACTGGTCTTGTGCCACAGTAAGGCAAATACTTAAATGTCAATGATGACTATGTGGAGGTGTGATGCATACCTTCTACTACCTGTGTGACATATTAGCACCAATGTCAGAATAAAGTTCTTGGCACCAGTGTTTGTTACCTTACTTTCTGAAATGTCCTTGTATTTCATAATGTAGTTGAATTTTTTAAAAAATATTAATACTGCTACAACAGTTATTGACAGGTAACGATCAATTTTTATATTACTTACATACAAATCACCCAAGCATGTGAAGACTGGAGAAAACTGCAAAATGATAAGCTGCTTGGTTTGTACACCTCACCAATTATTATTACATAATGAAATCCAGGACAAGATGGACAGGGCACATGATATCTATGTGTAAGCACAGGAATGTGTATAGGGTTTTGGTGGAGAAACCTGGAGAAACAGGCCATTTCGAAGGCCCAGACAAAAATGGGAGGATAGTATGGTACATAACATAGTTACTTTTACAATAGAGGACTGTAAGGACCAAAGCAGGTCAGCTGTCCATGGAGCACATTCACCACATTTGCAGCTATGTTCAATTGTATGGAAGCTCTTGCTTCCATTCCATCTGACAAAATGCCATGTTACAAATGACCCATGTAAAATCAGGTTTTTCAAATCATTTCATCTGAAACACAAGTGAAAAAGTGAATATAATCCAACAGCTCAGACTTTCTTCATAACGTTTACAGTACTCACTGATGATATCAGAACAAGGAGACAGCCCTTTTGATACAAGGGCGAGCATCTCAAGCCAGGACTTGTCCTTCAGAATCCCTTTTTGCAAGGAATTTAAGAAATTCTGAAAAAAAAAAAGTATAAATTATATCTGCTTGTAAAACTTTCTGGCAACCACTGGAAAAAACCTTATAGACATGAAGATTTGACTGTCAAGTTGCTGTACTGAAATCGATGAAACCTTACATGTGGGAAAAACCTCAAATCTTATTAAATAGAACAGAAATGGCCTTGAAAAGTATAATGTAAAATTTTAACACTAAACCACATTACCATAAATGCATAATTAGGTTAAAAGCAAGTCACACAGGTGTTTAGAATACATGGAAGAAGGCCCACACATTCCTCTCCTTACCACAGATGGCAATGGTCAGCTTCACACTCCTGTTATTTAACCCATAAATGAGAAAAAGCCCTCTAGCCACAGACCAACAGGTCTGTGTTGCCTGGAGTTGAAGATGTGATGGTGAAAAAAAAAATTCCTACAACTGCCTGAAATTGGCAGATCATACTTAAGAACAATATTCTGGCATTACTCATTACAGTCGTCTGGATGTCAGACTCCAATGAAGAGGTATAAATTACTGACATCTTGGGAGGCCATTACACACTGTCAAATGACAGAAATTATAGCAATAAATCATGACCTACAAGTGGTCAGGACCTCTTTTAACCCAGCACCTGCTTCTGAGAACTAAGAAATCCATGAGTACCCTTGGTTATAATACCAAGTATCCAGACTCAGATTCAAAGTCAGGACACCCAAAATATGACTGAATATTAATTAATTCCAATCACCGTAAGAATTGAAGAAATCCGAATGCTGTTCTTTTACATATCTATGACTACAACACACAATAATGCAGTGCCTTCATGGCACTTCTGTCCACAAGAAAAACAAAACAAGTGAGACTTAAGAAAACACATTTGATATTCATAGGGCTGTGCATCGTACTATTATTTCTATAGTAAAACCAACAAGATGCATCAATGTATCAAATTTATTTTATTTTCGAATGACACTCTACCTGTTTCGGATGGTCCCACCGTCCATCATCTGGAGTTCAAGACTGTACATACAGCAGATGCCTGTTGCTGTATGTACAGTCTTGAACTCCAGGTGATGGACAGAGGGACCGTCCGAAACATGTACAGTGTCATTCCAAAATAAAATAAATTTGATACATTGGTGCATCTTGTTGGTTTTACCATGGAAATTAAGAAAACACAGTTGCAAGTAAAGTGAAACATGTTAGAGTTCATAAAGCATACCTGCAGTTCTGTGACAATCATGAAGGAAAAAAGGCGATCAAGCCCTGTTAGTCCAGCTGTTCCCACTGATTTGGTGATTTTGGAGAAGAATTTTAGATTTATAACCTCATTATGTGTTTTAAGATCATACCAGGCTGTCATGTGCTCAATATACACTGTTGTCCTGAAAATTAAGGATGAAATGCTGGTAACCAATGTCATATTATTTGAGGATTTCAGTGTATCAATTCTTAGGTTATTTAAGAAAATTGTCAATGCAAGGTAGGCAATGTATGTGTAACACAACATTGTTGCATGTTCGCATAACCGCTGTTGCCATGCAAATGTGACAAAGAATTCCCTACATATTGTTGATGTATATGTCACTAATTTTTTTTTGACGTTTTACTGACCGTGCATCTCAGTATATTTATCTCAGCAATTAGCCAACTTTATGCACAAAATTTTTGTTTTATAATAAGTTTATTCCATGCCTCTACATGTTTCAAGCACATGTGCTCATCATCAGGAGGTCAAAATTGCATTACACAGCCTCTGGTATCATCACACCTACAGGTGGTTGTCTTGTGCACAGGGTGAGACGGTCCTCTCTCAACCTGTGCACAAGACAGCCACCTATAGGTGTGATGATACCAGAGGCTGTGTAATGCAATTCTGACCTCCTGATGATGAGCACATGTGCTCGAAACATGTAGAGGCATGAAATAAACTTTTGTAAAACAAAAATTTTGTGCATCAAGTTGGTTAATTACTGAGATAAGTATATGTCACTGTCAACAATGTCATGAATATAGAAAGTTCTGTCATGAAAGCATAGAAATGTGTTCTCTGTACTGTCATGCTACATATTTCACTGCCAACAGTATGAAACATACTCAGTTCTTCATATAAAGTATCCAATATATAATGATTTTAACCAAATTTGGATTTTCTCAATAGATTTTCAAAATGATCCTCAATATCAAAATTCATGAAAATCCATCCAGTGGAGCTATGCTGATGCAAGCAGGCAGATGGATGGGCAGACATGATGAATGCAATAAATGCTTTCCATGACTAACGCAAATGGGCCCAACAAACATAGCAACTGATCTCTATTTGCAGTACGTCAACACATAACAGGAAAGGAAAACAGATTAACAAAATATATTTCTAATTATTAACTCCTCCTGTCCCTTTCCACTTCCTGTAATATTTACAAATTTTTAAAACAAAATTCTTGTGCACATATTTTTCTGCATCTTCTATTTATTGCAGAGTTCTCCCTGTGCGTGTCCTAGTGGCAGTGGTATAGTTCCACTCATTCTTAACCTTAGCAGTAGTGGGAGGTCAGCAGTCAACTCCATGCAACAGCCATTTTACCACCAGCGAAAAAGCCCCCCTGGTACTCACTGAATAGGGGGCTGGGTGGGCACCAGAGTCAGTGTGGATACATTAGATACAAGAAAAACATCCTGTCCACAAGGAATTCAACCACGATTCTTCCATCACCTAGCCCACAGCAAAGTAACAGTACTGACTATGCTAGTCTGGAGAGTAAAAAAATTATTTATTCTTCTAAAACACACTGGCAAAAACAATTTTAGTTCTCTGTTCTTCAATTTACCATTCTGAAGACACAGAAAATGAAACAGTGACAAACAAGTGTTCATAGACGTTCCCAGATTTTCATTTTCACCTTCCACAATTACAAATCATAGCACTTTTACAAACGTACTAAGTTTGAGATAAAAATTCCATTTGGAGCTTCAAAAGGAACTGCCGGGCAGTTTCAAATTTCATTTCACAGTATTATGCTTGGCATTTGGTTACATAGCCCTGAATGATAAATGGTTTGATGGAATATCAATCTACTTACTTGGGATCAGTGATTCGTATTAATTCTCTGGCCAGGCGTCCAATGAAATTGACAGATGCACTGTCTGTTGGAGGAAATTTTGGGATAGGAATTGTCTTACTCTGATGAATACTCTGCCAATCCTGAACCTTGTTGCGCAGGAAATTGTTGCACTCCTGTTCCACATTGTAACTAATAATGCGTGACACCTCTTCTTGCCATATCTTCAACCCGTAAATATTTACATAATCCTGAATGTACTCAAAAGAGCGGCGATGTCCATCCATTATCTTCCCTAGAGCTTCCAACTTTCCAACCAATTCACTTGTCTGAAAAACACAACCATATTCTATGGGTGATCTGAAAACCCACCTATTACATTACCTACCAAACCAAAGCCTGGAAAATAATGGGCAGTGGAAAAATAGTGGGCAGATACAGGAGGACTATTATCAACCAAAATGTATTTCATGACCGAAAAAAATAAATATTACAGAACTATCAATCCAACAGGACAAAAAAATTAAGTGATGATAAAATGGCTGCCAATAGAACATAAGTAATGTACAGTGTGTGTACTATCTAACACAAATATATTTAATGGTAGAATATAAAGTATTTTCTACATAAGGTACAACTACATGTTTCGGCACTTGATAATGGCCATCTTCAGGTTGTACATGAAATACTTATTAAGCAGTTATACAAAACATACACGGGCTGTTTATTTGGGGTAGGGAAGGGGTAAAGAGGGTACGAGATCTCGTATCTGTCAGAAAGGTTGGGCGGTGTGGGTTACATGAGGGGTCCATGCTGTTACCAAGCTATGTCTAAGCTTGTTATAGTTAAATCTATGGTAGGTATCATATTATGTCTATGTGTGCTGTGTAGTTACACTAAAGTATAAAATATACAATGTACAATAATATGTAGCAACTGTAACTATGATTTTAAGTTTATTACCTTACTCTAGTTGCTAGCAGTATCTTACTGTTTTACAAAAATCAGGCTAATATCACAATAATCTCATCTGCACAATTTCACATGTAGAGTTATAATTCTCTTTGTCATGTCATTTTCTCATACAATGTTTGTGAGTAGAAATGAGAATAAAACAAATAAACATGTAATTGTATCTTATGTAGAAAATACTTTATATTCTACCAATAAATATAGTTGTGTTAGACAAGTACACACACTCTACATTAGTTATTTCATGGAACACAACGGGTATGACGAACCTCATGAGAGGGACATAAGTTTAAAGGTTTTCTTCAAGTGAAATGTGACTGTATGAATACGCCTAATTTATGGTATGCCTGTGCAAATACAAGCATCGCACCTACCTTGGCCTTTGGGTTGAAAGTAAGTCCTGTGTGAAGAGCAGTTGCAATGTGCTTTACCAGCTCCTTGCGAATTCCATCCTCTAGAAGCTGCTTTGGATCTACTCTGATAATTCCCACCAGTGTACTCTTCATCATCAAGATGCCTTCAGTAAAAATGGAAACAGAATGGGTCAGCTTTGCAACCTACAGAAAACATTTAATCATCAGATTCACATATAACTTGTTTAATAACAGACTTCATATTGTGACCAGTTTCTCTGATGCAGCATAAATGTTGTCTATCGTAAATGTTTAGATTTTATACTTGCTGCTGCATCTTCCTGGTTTTGTTGACGTAATTTTACACTGTTACTTGTTTTGTGTAAGAACAGAATACGCAAAACAAACAAGAATTTACCACCCTAATTTCACGAAAAGAAGAGCATAAAGTAGGTGAAAAATTACTACAATGTCAGTAATTTTAAGTACATAATTAGTGTAATGTCATTACAAATAAATAGAGAAGACCTTCATGACTAACCTCATGACGATCTTCAAGTTGTGCAAACTCCCTGAGACGATCTTTATCGAGTCGAGTTGGGAGCTCCTTAATGACTGATGTCTGAAGGGATACTATTCGTGCTAGCAGTCCAAACATTGTTTCTGGGATAATATGCAAAACTTTGCGAACATAACCAACCAATTCACCAGAATAATACTGTGACACTGACACCAGATCAGGGCTGTGTGCTTGGTTGATACGTAATAGTGGAATTTCTAGTGCTGAAGACAACTGAAATAAAAATGCAAATACTTTAATATGAAGTCAATTTTGCACATATTTTTCCCATTTATTTAGGACAAGGGACATAAAACTGAAACTAGGGCAATAAGTGGGATTCAACAGTGGCAACATATACAAAGAATTGGTCACATTAAAAGAACAGTAGTAAGATCATGTGTGATGCATGGTTGACACCTGAGATTCACTACAAAGTTCCCAAAATTGAAATGTTCGATTAAAATCAAATGCATAGAACAAGAACAAAGCACAGACACAAAATGGGGGAAAACATAAAAAAATACAGTATGGAAAGAGTCCACACAAAAGAGTAGCAAGTACATAAGAAGAATGGAGAAAGCTCCCGCTCTGGAAATGGTAATGGATGATGCAAACTACTGCAGGGTAAAGTTTTTCCCTGCATCTGTTTAGCAACATCAAAACACTCTACAGCACATTCAGTATTCTTTTATATTCTACACTGCAAGTTCAAATATTTATACATACACTATCTACCATGTGTTAAGTTTGTATGAAACAATCTAGCAATTCCTTCCTAACAGTCACACTAAGCTAAAGATAAGAGGTTTAAAAACATTATTGGTCTTAGCAGCATTTCTAGGTAACTTAACTGTTCAGTGATAACCAACAACACAAGTTACATAAAACTAAAAAAAAAAAAAAAAAAAAAAAAAGAAAAACAAGAACCAAGAACAAAAAAAAAAAAAAAAAAAACTAAAAAAAAAAAAAAAAAAAAAAAAAAAAAACAACAAAAAAAAAAAAAAGAAAAAAAAAAAAAAAAAAAAAAAAAAAGATAAATAGGAATGACAGAATCAAGAACACAGTAGGAATACACAAATGCTGTAACAAATCAGAAATGCGAAGATACACTACATGACTAACAATTAGAAGAGGATACCTACAGACACTCTGCAATTACAAGCAAAAGGCAAATATGTACAGGTTCAATAAGGCTCATTAAAGTAATTCACTTAGTATGTAGAAGAAAGTATGGGCTGAGGTAAAAGACAAACAAGTTGTGGGGAAGAATGGAAAGTAGAAGAGTAAAAAAGGAGGAGGAAGCAGCACACAAAAACAGGGGTAGAAGAGTTATAGAGAGGAGAAACAGGGGTTAATAGTGGAAGAAAATATGAGAAAGAACAAGAAGCAGAGGAGTATTACAACACAGCAAATTTACCTCCATACCACATACTCTCCCTTACCTTGAGAAATGTTGCACGGAGTTTAATGACCAATGAAGGATCCTCCTTGATTCCCTCCTGCATGATACTGGTGTATGAATCAACAATTTCCCATGCATAGCTGAGGTCTCCAACTATCTGCAGGGTGATTAGGACATCCTCTTTGATGTTGATGGTGCGGATCATTTGATGCAAGTACTGTCTTGTGTCTGCTAGGAACTGGCGTACTTGCAGATTACTGTCTAACTGGTGGAATTCTTAAAATGAACCAGTTTCCATTAACAGTGACAATAAACTTACATGTGACTCAAGTGATGACTGAACTAATGTTCTTAAGCTTTTATTTTTCAGTTCTGATATTACAGTTAGCAGCTGAAAATGAAATGGTCCAGGATAGCATAATTGGTATAGCAACTCACTATGGGCTGGACTGTCTGGGGAATGAATCGTGGTGTGGGTAGGATTTTCCACACCTGTCCAGAGCAGACATGGGGACCACCCAGCCTCCTATACGGTGGGTACTGGGTCTTTCCCCATGGTAAAGTGGCCAGCCAGTGGCGCTCACCACTCAGCCACATCTAGTGCCAAGGTTAAAGAAACAGTAGAGCTACACATCTCCTCCCCCTCTGGGCCTTCATGGCTGGTTCCAGGGTAAACTTTACTTTCCTTTAGTTGGGAATCAATGTTTAACCTTCAGTGTGCAGCCTTTTAAATGCCACGTTTCTGTGCGGGTGGAGCACCATTCAATTTAAATTCCCACTGTGAGACAGTGTTTTCCCTTTTGGATGAAAATGACGTACACTGAATGGGACAACACTGACCTGTATGTCTGGTAAAGGTTCATTTCAACTAGTGACTCTAATAATGAAAATAAAATAAAGAAAAGTGACAATCACTGAATTAAAAAATAGTTAACTCCTAAAATTCATGTTTAACATCTAGAATGCACACAGAAGAGAAGGCCCAGCATAATAATGCATTTTTCCTTGTTTATCTGTACATCCATTATTTATGCTGGTTAAGTTTCCTACAATTCTGTTCGATTAACAACCACCACTGGGATAAGCAAGCCTTTATTTTTAAACTGCCTTTAATGGATAGCATGCAAACAATGGTCCCTAGATTTTTATACCATTGACTAGTAGATTACATACCAGTGTGTGAGTTCCATCTTGCCATGTGTATGAGGCAAGACCAATATCAACAAATCTTACAAAAACAGTGCCAACAGATACAAGTAATGAAGTGAGAAGCACAGAGGAGCAAGTCATTTACAAGTTAAAACAAGGAATTAACCCACTGCCCATCCACTGAAATGGAGTGCATCTAAGTATTAATGATTAAAATAGTGAAGTTAAAATGGATGGAACACAGACTTTCTTTGCAAGAAATGAAGGAATGTTTTTGAAAACAAACTGTTATATAACGTTATACATATTTTATGCGATAAATTGACTATGCAATATTTGTTCCAATTAAAGGCACTTGTAATTATAAATAACAAACGGTTATTTATACTTATGTGTGCAAATTGCTGGAACAAATACTGCACAGAAAAACAGTTCATCTTTCAACCTGAAAACAATGTCATCTGTCTAGAAACAGTTTCAGACAGTGCAAAGCCCACTTAAAGCTGGAAATTGCCACTTCAAGATTCTTTTATGAAATACAGTAAGCTGAACTATGGGATAAAATAAACTCTTAAAGATTACTGGTGGATGAGGGTTTCATATGTGATAATGCTTCCACTAGGGCTGCTGTAAATATTTCCTATACCTTAAACAACACTAACCCTTTGGCACTGGAATTAAATTCCTGGTGCATTCTGCAAAACTCCAAATTTAAACACATGAGTTCATTTTTTGATGCAGTATCATTAAAAAAAGGCAGAATCAGAAGGGAAAAACCCCAACTGGGCTGTACAAAGCGGCCACAATTTGCTGATGCAAATGCTGCTTGATTTGGGAACTGAACCCAATACCATATGACACAGTGCATGCATTGTTCAGCACCAAAGACTTAAGCGTGGCCAACGGTAAGGCAGGTGAACACACGACTCAGGCCACTACTCTTACATGTGCCAGTTCCTGGCCAATAAAAACTGGACCCTCTAATATCTAAGTTGTGATTGTGTCACTCTTCACATCAGTCACTGATGATGAAGAAACATGATGGTCTCATATCAATGCAGCTGAATATCCATGAAGACATAACTGCTATAAAACAGTGGCATGCAACCTTTCCTAAATGCAGGCCACTCAGGCATGAGTGATTTGGTGCAGTGCCACAAATGATTTTCAGAACACACTATCAGTATATTGATACATCATCTTTTATTCATTTCATTCATATTGGTATTATATTACAATGAACTGCACAGGTTCTTTACAAAGAAATACTGATACATTCATGTCTATTCCAAAATGAATTTATATGAGGCTGATGTTCATTAGAATGTCAAGGAACTAAAGGCTCCATGGGTCACTTAGAAGAAAATGATCAAAGGTCACAGAATGCACACCACTGCTATAGAAAATGTATTTCAACTGGAAGTAAGATTTAATTTTCCTATCTTACCTTGAACTTCCTGAAGAGCCTGAATAAGCTGCACTATCTTTCTGCCTGATGCTGTTGCATCTTCATGCTTCAAAGAATCTATTTCTTTCCCCATTGCTCTAAACCAAGCCTGCAGATTTTCTGCAAGAGTACAATTATAAAGTCACAGAAAAAATATCAAGGTGGAAAGGTACACTCAGTTTCTACACACATTACTGTAGCAAAGGTCATAAACAAGAATATTCAATGCTGTGACATGGTTCAGACATGTACAGTATGGGACAGAGCTTTTAATGTCTGCATGACATTTCAAAAGGTACCTCCTCTTCTAAATTGTGTAGATCACGCTATATGAGTAGAAATTTGACATTCAGAGGACCGTGCATCATGATATATTCCTATAATAAAATCAACAAGGCGCACTAACATCTCAAATTTATTTTTGGAATAGGACTCTACATGTTTGACAGAGAAACTGTCCAAAACATGTAGAGTCCTATTCCAAAAAATAAATTTGATATACTAGTGCAACTTGTTGGGTTTTATTATAAGAACGAGTAGAAAAGCTGTGTACTCACCAGTTAACAGTTTTGTGCAAACACTGTGTTCTCACAGCAGTTCTTGCAACAAATGTTTTCAAACAGTATACCACACCACACCACACATACTTGTCCTCACAATCATGATGTGTTCCATCCACCCATACATTCCACCTACATCTTCCAAGCATTTGGGGCCACAAAGCTGCATCCTAAACTGCAGTTGTAAGCCTCTCACTGTAGAAGATTGGATTCAATTCCACACACTCCATGTCAGATTTGTGAAGGATAAAGAGGCACTGAGACAACTTCACTCATAGTACTTTGCATTCCCCTTGTTGGTTTCATTCTGCTAATGCTGCTACTCATAATTCATTCATCACCCATCAATAATGTATAATCCTAGTAAGTGAGTGTGTTTAAAAAAAAAACATTTCTATCTGACACAGATTAGATAATACTTTAAGACAAATATTTTTCATTGTATTTCACTGACTATGTGTAACATCTAGAAATGTTTCACATAATAGCATATAACCTTTCAAAACCTGATTCATGCATGTAAGACTCAAAAATTCAGTTTCTACACAAAGATACACATGCTGCATCCCCAATATAAAGACAAACAGATTAACTCTGTTTACGAAACGGATCATACAAAACACACACACACACACACATACTATGTGGGCAATATCCACAGCTCTTTACTGTTACAGCAAGTGGTACATATAATAACCATTGTGTTTTAATGGGTTAATCAGATGTATATTTTGTGTCACACAACTTGGTGGACAAAGTGGCTCTGGTACTTATTTTTCTCCAAGTGCATCAGTTTTCCCCTCTCACCACAATTCCACCAATGCTCCACATTCATTCCTTTACTCACTCATCTGTCACTGATCTTATACAATTCTAACAATTAACAGTGTTATTAAATAAAACACACATGCACACAACATAAAGATGATGTCTGACCTGAAGCTCATGTATAGAAGTTACAACTGACTAACAATGAACACAATAAAACACACTAGTAATGACACTGAATATAAATCATTATAAAATATAGCCCTGTTCATCCCCACAGAATAAACTATTGTTTTTAACTGATCAATTCTTATGCCTACACTATCAAAAGTATCCTGGCATTATTAACCTCTTCAGGTATACACTAACTCACTGCATCTAAAAGTTTGACATCAGTAATACCAACAACTGCCATAGGACACAATCCTGAGATAGTTTCACCCATCTCTACCTTCACTACCTACTTCTCTCAAATACAAATAATATTATCTATGCAATTATTCCTCAGTCTTCTATAAAATAATTTCACCAGAGGCTCATTACTACAATTCTGAACCCACATGTCCACCACAGCTATTACTTTATATTACCATGCATGGAAGCTTGGATAGCATAGTTAGTAAGGAATCATGGTACAACTTCCAGCAGAAGCTAGGAGAGCATATTCAGTAATAATCATGGTTCAACTTCCAGCAGAAGTTGGGATGGCAAAGTTAGTAAGGAACTATGGTTCAACTTCCAGCAGAAGATGGCATATCCTAGTCAGTGAGGGATCATGATTCACCTTCCAGCATAAGCTGGTATAGCACAGTCAATGGGGAATCATGAATAAGCTTCCAGCAGAAAATGGGATAGAAAAGTCAGTAATAAATCACAGTTCTAATTTCAGCAGAAGCTTGGACAGCACACACAGTAAGGAGTCACGAATCAACTTCCAGGAGAAGCTTGGACAGCAGTCAGTACAGAATCATGGTTCTACTTCCTGCAGAAGATGGAACAGTATACTCAGTAAGGAAACATGATTCAACATCAAGCAGAAGTAACATATTTTTATCTTGTCCAAAGTGTCCATACTGGTTCTGATGCAAACCCAACCTCCTATTTAATGAGTAGGGGGTGTTCCACTTCTGAAGACAAGCAGCCAGCACATGAAGATGACCACTAACTCCCATTTAGTGCCAAGGTTAAGAATGTGGAACGATGCTGCTTCTTCCCCAAACGCCTTCATGGTGTGTACAATTACAACTTTATTTTATTATCACACATCAAACATGGAAGCCAACAAGGTAGCAGAAGAACCTGTTTCTTCCAAGTGTTAACAAGAACTAAAATTTTACACAATAACAAATTGTTGTCCTGAAAAAAGAACAGCTTTTTGGGTTAAGTGTTACATCAACATATTATGAAACATTTTACTATACGTAAAGATAACAACACTTATACTTACCATTCTTCTCAACTCTCGTGAGGGGTTTCATCCCTGAGAATACTTCAGACAGTTCTGTCATGCGCTCTACACCTTCTTTCTTGTATTTTTCCCACTTGTTTTGTTTCTCCACCAACAGCTGCAACAGGAAACAAAAATAATTTAGTTTAAACAAGTCCAGCAGTTAGGGAGCAAACATCTTGTACAAAGAATACAAACAACAACACAAGCCATGAAAAAATATTATACAATATCATACATGCCATAAAAATGCAAGATATTTCAGTATAGCATTACGGCACATGGGAGGAATGGTACAAAGTTCCAAGCATTCCCCTCAGGTACAAACAGTGCTGAGTGATCAGTTTCATGCTCTAGCAGCTGTATTTCCAAAAAAAGACACCACAGGACCTATATGATAAGCTCCCACGGCTTGTGTGAACACAATGGTGGTGAAGAGAAAAACTGTTTACCTACAGAGAATTTAGGACCTGCTAGCCAGCCAACACCCAATCATGACCACGTTTTTATAGCTCACTATGGGTATACCATAAAATTTGACGAAGTCTGATGTGAATTGTATTTTGCTTGCTCAATACTGTACCTGCTACTTAGTACTTCAATGCATTAAACACACAGCAGAACATACTTCCTACAAAATTAGTAAAAAATAAAAATGACAAATAAGTGATCAACGGACAGAATCCCGGTAAGTTGGAGAAATACGTGTGGGAAAATGTACACAAAGAAAAAGAAATTACAAAGATACAAAAAGGTATGCCTATGGGCACACAAGGAAGAACAAGCGAGACTATGTCATAAGACAACCCATCACATTTGAAACATCAATGGATGAATAGATGATTATGATTATGATGATGTATTTACCTGAATATAAGAAAACCCTGCATATAAACATAAACCTTCAGGAAAATACCTACATAGAACATGTTTAACTGCATGTGATCACATGGTGACCCTCGTTATTCAGATGCAGAATAAGAAACAATTCTTGCCTAGTAATCAGGTACCTATGTTAGTAATCTACCAGGTGTAATGCTAACCCTTTCACTCATATGGAAGAGAACATTGTGTTAGCTAATATTCACTGAACTGTCAGAAATTGGACTTTAATTCAATACTTATTAACTGTAAAATCATGATATAATACAATTTTTCTATTTGTAATCTGAATGTGTATTTAACGCATTCACTTGTGACTATCTGGTGCCTACCCACCATCAGCCAGACACTATGTAGCAGTACACACTGAAATATAAACTCAAATGCACAGTAAACATAATCTGCTGATTTGGTTCTGATTTACAGTTCTCATCTTGCAAATGTTCAAGAAACTATCTCATTCTCTCCTTTGTGTGGTGAAACCTGCTCTCCATTCTGTCAACATATTCACAAACCCAAAGAAATCTGTGTCTTCTAATTTAACTTTATTTTGTCACAATGTCAAATGTGTCAGTTTTCTATAAATTCACAGCTCCTGCCATCTCTCAAAAAAGGCATGGAACTACAACCTTACAAATCTGGCACAAAATGCACTCAGATAACTGTGCTCATACCAGTAACCTGGCAGTCACAAAAGTCACATCTTACTGTCCTGCCATGAATATGCTAACACAATGAAATGTAACTCACATGTCTGAACAGATCCCTGATCTTAAGTTCAAACTGTGCAGTGTTCAGCAACAGTTCAAACACTTGTAAAGGATTGTATTTTGCATCAGCAATCACTTGGTCACGAATCTGCTTGCACCGTTTGTTCCCTTCCCAAGCTGGAAGAAAAGCAAATTATAGATACGATGTTCTCATAGTGGTGCACTGCTAAGATTCGGATCTTCTACAGCATTATACCATGTTGACTAGCAAATATTTACTGGCATTTAAAGGGATTGTAATGCCTGCATCTGCAGGGACAAACGCCTCAAGAAGGGTGCAGCAGAGGTACTTCCCTTGGACTGCTTACTCAGGGTAATGAAGAAACTACATTTCTTAAAATGATGGTAAATATTTCCCAGTCAGCACAGCGTACCATACCAGAAGACTTGAATCCTGAAAAGCAAATGAGCTTCTAAATCAACTTTGAGGCATTTTTATGTACAGGAGAGGGATAAGTAAAAATGTTCTTGTGAATAACCACCACACCATGACAACATGTAGGAGCACAAAAGCAACTCCGCACATTCTAAAGCTGAAGGTCAGTGGTCAATGTCACTTTTCAGCCATTTATCCCTGTAGATAAAGAACCAGCACTGTTGGGATGAAACAATGGTTGAGGCACAATACCAGATCAACAGTGAAACCCGGTCATCCAGCCTGCAACATGTGACATTCCTCCCTGAGCTATCCAAGATTATATTTTATTTGAAGTTAATGTCTGTTTCTTCTTAAGCAAGTTTCTGGATTATTCATGATTCCTCATCTACAGTCCACTAGCCTTAATAAAATAGGTTATATCACATTTCTTCCTTTGCAGCTAATAATTCTTTAGTTTAACCCTCTGCTGCCTAACATCAGGTACACCTGCCACACAGTGTGACACTTATAAGCTAGACCACATGTATAGCCAATCATCTATTATAGCCTTTATTAAGCAACCCCATTCAAATTCTGGTCTCCTGCACACCACACCAGGCATTTAATTCTGGCACCAAAAGGTTACAGAATTTGTGACCCTTGGTATTACAAACTATGAATTACCAGAACCAGGCAGCGATGCATGCAGCATGAGCCACCGTAGAGTAACGTTACATTCACGAATCACATTTGTCACTTTGCTAACATGATCCAATACATTCTCTTCAACCAACACTCCTTCTTTCAAGAGCTGCTGAGTATGAGGTATCAGTTTCTGCAACAATAACAACATGCAAATTGAAATTTTATGAACCTTTTCAAGGTTGGGTTTTTTAGTAAACAACCAACCCTTTCACGGAAAACTTCTGCAGCATATAGTAAAAGATAAAGCATGCCTTGCCCTTCTATTTTAAGTGGCTTTCATTATCACAGCATGGCACAACTGTGGGCTATGGATGTAGCAGACACCCTCAAAATATGCACAGTGACTGTAAGTGTATTGAATAAGCAGTCGCAGGGACCTGACAAGGATTGGCCTTCAGCTTGAGGGTTGTGTAGTGTTAATAAATGTTGTAACTCTACAAAGAACATAAAACTGGATGCAAACAATACAACTGGTTCTTGGTAGCTAGGGAGTTAATATCAGTCACTAAATAAGAAGTCATTACATATGGACATAACAGATATAAGAAGGAATAAAGGTTCAGAGATGTTAAGTTAAGGTGTGTTATTTTAGGTCAGGTCACCTGAGAAAATAGACATAATACAGGAACTATGCATTTTACCATGGAGAGCAAACCAACATCCACAACTTCAGAACTTCTTTTTTGGTGTACAAATGTCTTAAAATTTCAGTTAAAATAGCAAATATCTTTACTGACAGAATGTCTTACTTATCTTTTTGGGATAGCGGTGCAATTTTACTATTGTAAATGTGTGTACCCCAAATTCAGCAATGATAACAGAGTAAGACTAGGAAAATCTGCGCCCTTCAAAAAATCTGACCTGTAAGCACAATTCTTTCATGTCACAGCAAACATAAGCACATTTGGACTTCCCAGAGGTGCCATACAATCAGAATGATAATATTTTAATTGACAAAACAAGATACTCAAGTATGATAAACATGCAGTCTTACAGAGGAGGTGATGTTAATGCTTATCATTGTTTGGTCATTACAAAAATTTGAAAATAGGTCCTCTGGGTTTCATAACAGTAAGAAGTTTGAAGGCTTTTATGTTCTCACAGTAAATCTGTTGACAACTCAAAGTCTTCTGAGATACAATTCTGTGCTGATGGGTAAAGGTTACTGACATTTCACAGGAACTCCATGCCTCCATATCCAGAGTACATTCAGTCTGCAAGACGGGAAGCAACAAACTCTCTGAAACGTCAGTAACTATTTACCAACTGACTCATAACACATGACATCCAAGAAGACTTGAACCTTCAACAGAAACTTTGTTGACCAGCCGAAAAGGTACCTACTGCTCAAGGAATGCCTAGTTCCATACAGTTAAATTATTTTTCCTCATAACAAGCAAATGACAGTATGAGTTATAAATCACTGTACTCTTTTATCTGTCATTCACTAAAGCATAAAACTGGGAGAAATGATATATTTTTGTACATGTACCTTCAATAAACCAAAATCTGCAAAATACAAAATTAAAACCTCTTATTCATTTAGTTTCATTCATGAAAAATTTTAATGTTCTTTATTTTCTGGCATTTTTTTTTATTTATTTATTTCTGACAGAAAGAATAAAACTGAGATCTGAACCTGCATTCTTTTGGCATAGCGGGAAGCAACATCGCCCACATTGGATGAGTCCAGAGTGTTGCCCAGAGCTGTACGAGCTGCTTTATATGGTTCCCATGAGTCAATCAAATTCACTGTGATTCCCATGTAGATGCTAATGACCTAAACAAAAAATTCATGTCCTAATACCAGACAAACACAACATACCATTTAATTACATGATTTATAGAATTAAACTAAACTCCGTGGCCTTAGTCTGCACGCGAACTATACCGACAGAGCAGCCGCCGCCTGTCGGCGAAGTTAGTGCCAACTTTTGCGGATAGAGGGGTGTTACGTGGTCAGCACAACGAGTCCCCACAGCCGTTAATCTCTGTTTTCTAAACCTGGAGCCGCTACTTTTTTCATTCAAGTAGCTCCTCAATTGACCTCACGAGGCTCACGAGGCTGAGTGGACCCCGTTCCAGACCCACTAC
>Ga0136643_10000684_pt1 | contig 38213 bp, 14 predicted proteins | sample TergutLab28metaG_FD_96883 | JGI IMG/M metagenome (GOLD analysis project Ga0136643, IMG submission 96883) | Labiotermes labralis P1 segment gut microbial communities from Petit-Saut dam, French Guiana - Lab288 P1 (version 3) (version 3) | ecosystem: Host-associated > Arthropoda: Insects >...
AAGTTGGTCTTTTATTCTTCGACTATCACAATGATGCACGGTCCAATAAACATAAGATTCATCTGTAAAATTGTTGACTTAGTTCATGTGACCGAGGATACGGCTGTTGTGAAAACGATAATGAACTTTCAGGGTTTATAAACGACGGGTAACTTATTAACCAGTTGTGCGACAGTTACATTGTACTGAAAGATTCTTCTCCGTGGACTATTGTCAGTTCGAGCAATGGCTAATTGTAAATAGCAAATCAGTCACCCACCTAAATTTGTTATTTAATTAAATAATTGTAGACAATTTTTACATTTGCAGGAAGAATATGTTGCACGTGATCCTGACCAGGCACATGTAATGCACTTTTAACATAGATTTACACAGAGTTTTAAATGGCTTAAATAACTTAAAGTGTTAAGAGTTGAAGGTTTTTTATAGTTTCTCCACGAAAATGCTGGGAAATTAAATTCAATTAAGCCACAGGCTTTTTATCCCTATTCATTTTCTGCTCGCATTTCATATTTCGTCTCTATTATTCCCATTACTTTAGCAGCCTTGATAATCTGATATTCTAAAGTACTGTTTAATTAAATCTCCACTGTGTCTCTGTGCGCAAAATGGTACTTAAAGTATGACAGATATCATTATTTCCTTCAAATGATTCTGACTTTCATATTACACAAATTTGCGTCTCCCTCTATCTACCGAAAGCGTTTGAGGGAGACATCTTATTTCCAACATACAGTCTCACGGCACATTTTCTTTCATGTTAGTAGCAGCCGGCTGTAGCAAATTACAGTCGAGAGGTTATAATCCATCTTCCTCTCTTCCGAAAAGCCTCTTTTCTCCTTTCCTTGCAGACTTATGCCAATAAGCTCTGCTGCTCCCAAAGTCCATCACTAATCCCGTAAATTTCTCATTTTACCGAGAACTCTTTAAACATTTAACTGTTTAAAGCACCGTGACTACAGTGCTTGCCACATGATTGACTATTAAACTCTCTGTGTTTTCCCAAACAAGGTGTCTATGTGTTTCATATGTTTCGTACTGTAAACAGCGATTATTTCCCTACACAGAGCTAACCAAATGTCATTAAAAATACACAGCGTTGTCTATGAGGCGCACATTGGTTTTCTTCACGTAATTCAGCTTCATTTTACGATTCATGCAGATAATATGATAAAATTTAACGACGTTCATTTCTCAGATGTTAACACTCCGATTTCACGTTGTTTGTACATTATTAACTTCTCTTATGATAACAATCAAAGATAATTTAAACTGTGTAATTAATACCAATCGACAGACTCATACATTCGTGAAGGAAGAAGCACTTACATCAATATTATGGCGTCTGTTAATACCCTGCATGTTGCGGAAACCCTGCAAGGCAACACCGGGACTGATTCACATACCAGAGAAGTTGTCCTGCAGCAAATCCAGCTTCAGATGACAAGTGTACAAACAACCCGATGGTGTGCTACAGAAATACGCACAGCCTGTTCCCTCTCAGCTACCAAATGTACTGTAGACATTACAGGAACATACATGAGATTCCCAATATAAATGCTTTCGTTTTCCATGTTTTTGCAGAATAATTTAATCTTTTCGTCATCTTTTTTTTTCCTCTGTTTTGCGTTGTGCCTAATGTTTAGTGTCAATTTGTCTTCACATGCAGTAAATATTAGTAGGTATATTGACGACAATCTTTATCTTGAAAGACAGAAATGTTGCGAGTTCATTAAAACTACCGCTATTGTTGTAGTTTGTACATTTCCCTGTTGAGGCCTAAGCGTTTTAAAATATGCTCCAATATTCAGGAAAACAACGACGAGATATCCGGTGAAAATTATGCTAAAATTCCCCGATATAGCAAACAAACTCCAGCGAGTCAGGATCCCTGCTGAGAAGTAGACAGCTAGGTATAAGATTCCCAACTTTTACAGAATCCGCAAGTCGTTAAAGTATCCTAAGCAGCCAGCATCTCTCCCTACTCTCGTCGAAACGAACACAATATTTAACCATAGATCAGCTTCAGCACTCGGTTTCTGTAAGAAACTCTAGACACCCTCAAGAAGCTGCTACCGTCAAGGGATAAAAATTCTAACTACAGCACTGGTTGAATTTAGTGGTATGTTGTTGCACGGCATTTTGTAGAAACAAATAACAGCAGAAAATGTCTCTACGTGGAAAGCTTTGCAAGAGTTCTTTCTGTATTGTATGTCTTTACCACACTTAATTACATACCGAATGTAATTTTTTTGGTAATTCTGAAAGATGTATTCTGCGTCATTGAAAGAAGTCGGTTCCGTAACCTCTCAGGTAACCATCTTTATCGTTGCACCTTGCATTTTATAGAATAATTTAATTAACACACCAACTAATACACAGATATATTGTATATTATTTAAAATTCTAAAACTTTTACATTAAAACGCTCCTACATGTTTCGATCATAAGATCATCCTCAGGGAGCATACAATGTTCCTTGCTAAAGTTAAAGTTTAAAAACACTTAGTGATTAACTTCGTTAGGTTAACTTGGTGCTGTGGCAGCATGTCGTATGTTGTGTGTGGGTCGTACGTTGTTGAGAATGAGCCTGGCTATGTGTGTGCGTCTTGTGTTGTATAACGTGAGACTGGCTGTTTTTGGTTTGTTCTGAACCTGACTACATTGATTGTAGTTTTCTAGTCTTGTGAATTTTGTCAATTAATCTTGATGTTGATGTAATTCGGTTTTAGTTGTTTAATCTTGCACATCTTTTAAACCATACTGCTGCATTTGTCTGTAATAACTTTAGCTCGGTGTTCTCACGTTATACAACACAAGACGCACATCCATAGCCAGGCTCATTCTCAACAGCGTACGACCCACACACAACATACGACATGCTGCCACAGCACCAAATTAACATAACGAAGTTAATCACTAAGTGTTTTTAAACTTTAACTTTAGCAAGGAACAGTGTATGCTCCCTGAGGATGATCTTACAATCGAAACATGTAGGAGCGTTTTAAAGTTAAAGTTTTAGAATTTTAAATAATATACATATTCTCAAATAACACCGAAAATTTTCATCAATACACTGGAGCTAAAATCTGAGGACCTTAAACCTGTATTTTGGTTGAATTGTTCACAAATTTTGAGTGAGCATGGTCATTATTCTGTAATCTTCACACATAACTTTCCGCTTATGGTGGAAAATCTTTATATTTTGTTTATATGGTGAACTGTTCAAAGAAGATCCAGTGTGTGTGGAACGAAAATGATATGCAGACGTCTATTAGACCTCCTGCAAGGATGGAATTAGACACATGTTGTAAAGCTGTTTCAGGTGCCTCTTTATTACCTTCAAAGAAGGTTGAAGTGTGGTTAGGACACGAAGTTAAGGAATAACGGAGAAGAACCCATATATCCCGAGGATCAAAATCACACGATTCTGTTGATTATTTTGAAATTATCTGCATGTGTATTCAGAGCAGAGTGAGATGCTCTTAGAAGAGACGCCTTCAATTGTGAACAGTCAAACAGAATAATACATATCTTCTCAATAAACGATAAAGGTCTGATTTTGATTGGTTCATAGCATTCCGTTTGTGCACATCAAAAATAATAAGAAAATACGGGGGTGTTTTTTTGACTGGCTGCGATGGCTTCAATCAACAAGACTTTTTGAATACTATACTTTAATTTATTTTATTTTACTACTCGTATGATAAGTCATAGAAAAAAGTGGTATCATGAAAAAGGAGTCCGGCCGCCAGCTCAGTAGCAAACTGACCAAGCATTGCAGTCCGAGAGGGGACACAAAAACATGTACCCCAAAACCTAATACCATGAACCGCAGAAATGCTGTTGGCAAAATAATTCCACCTGTGGCCATATTTAAAGGGAAATCGTATCGTTCAGAATTTGCTGACAGTTTTCCCAGCGGTACGTCGCTATGAATTGTTCTGGAAATAATGTACAAATGGAAAATACATAGATTTTTTTATATTCAATCTAGTGTTCCGTAACGTGACCAAAGGTTTAAACCGCATAATTTGCGTAAACTGATTAATGTTATTGATACGTACTGGTACATATTGGTTCTGAGAACCACGGGAGTTCCTTAATATATGTCTATCAAGGCACGTGAATTATCGTCGAATGTGCTGGCATGTACAAGAGCTCCAACTGGAAATAAAAGAACATATGTACTTTAACCCTACAAAGACGAAACGTGTCCGGTTTATACCGGGGTGTTTATAAGTTCTTAGCTCAACCAGGAAGTAAACAAGCTCGGAAGCATGTCAGGGACGCGCGATTTCAACAACATCCAGACGCGAGCTTTCATCAAGTTATTTTTTTCTGCAAGGCAAGGCGCCGAAGGAATTTCACGCCATTCTGACAGAAACATTAGCTTTTTTTCCTTCCTGGTCGGGCTAAGAACTTATCAGCGCCCCTGATACGGTATAAGGACTAAGTTCGTACCGCGCAGTAAACACTCTCCACCTCGGGTACCATACTTTAAGGCTGTACAAGGTGAAAGTCCATACAGAACATTTAAACATAATTTGAGCACCATGTAGAATTTTTGAATGTTAAACCTACTGGTACGTGAAATAACCACTAGGCTTTAAAAGGTTAACGAAAGTGTCTGTACTCCCCCACTGCAACCGCATTATGCTGCGCCGTGCTCGGGACCAACACAACGTCAGTCACACGCACAAAAACATCACTCTCTGCCAGAAGTGAAACTGTAATGCAGTGTCAAGCCACTACCTGGGTCACTTCAAATATCTGCATATTTCTCGTGCTTCGAAGACTTTAACCGAAGATTTCAGAAATTACAGGATAATTTATAGTCGGCACTCGCCATGAATACACGAGCATGAATTCTTACGTCATACTGAAACTGGAACTCCAAAGTATGAGCCTAGTAGATGTAGTGTTTCCAACATGTGATTCTTTTTCAATTCAGTTAGCAACACCCGGTACTCATGTACAAGTAAACCCCCAAATCTCATGGTTTTTTTTTGTGGTTTAAAGTAATAAATCTTTCTATGTATTTTCTTTGTCATATTTGGTAATTTGTACAAAAATATCTATCGTTCAATTTAGGGCGATTATTTTGTACGTATATTTATGTAAACAGTCTTATTAATTTACTGCAAGAAGTTCTAGAACATGATACCATCTAGAAGAGGAGATAGTGTGCAAAATTTCGAAATAAACGCCGCCTCTCTGAAGATACTGCACGTATCCTAATGTTTGGATTCGCCACAATTTTAAACAGAAACCTTCCGCGTTTACATGTGTCAAATGTACTCCAAGCACACTGTCTACTTGTCTTTGTTTTTCCCAATCACACCGTCAAGTTGCCCTTGGCCTTTCCAAGCACTCTGTCTAATTATATAAATTTGTTCTTTCCAAGCACACTGTCTACTTGCCTTTGCTTTCCAAGCACATATTCTACTTTCCTCTATTCCTTACAAGCTTACTCTCTACTTATATTTGTTCTTTCCAGACACTCTCTCTTACAAACCATGCAGCGCAAAATTTCATGCGAGTGATGAACTCATTAAAAAAAATACAAATTAACATGAAATTGAGGAAATCTAATAATTTCCTTCCGTTTATACTAAATGTTTACAAATATAGTTTGGAATTGAAATCTTACATGCAGAAAGTTTGGGTGTCTACATTTTTCTTATCTCCTATCTTGGAAATATTCTACCTTTAATTAAGGTATCTATATGATAAAATGTGTTTATCTGAAGTTACGGTTCTCGTGATTTTAAATTAAGCAACATTACCCTTATCCCAAATTTATTGCCTATTCCTAATCCTTTAATAGGTACCATTTATAACAAGTATCGCCTGCTGCAACAGACAGAAGCTTTACATTTTCCCATAAAATATACTTATGGGTTTCATATAATTCTCATACAAAAAGAAAGTAAATTATCCTTCAGTGGTGACTCTGATTTGGTGTCCGGCAGGAATCCAGTTCTGGTAAGTTTTTTGTTTCACAGGCTTCAAATTTTAGATTACTTTTACCAAGCTTATACAAATAGCATCAAGAATCTGAAGAAATAACTGGCGAATAATAACTTGTTATTTGGTGGTAATTTCCTAATATTGAATTGTTTTATGAACCACCGCGCAAGAAAATTACGAATTTTTTACCTTAAAGTTGCAGATTCCGGTGGCCGTGCGATCTAAGGCTTAGGTCTGCGGACAATTAATTACTTTGGTCGCGGGTTCCAACCCACCGACAGCAAGGATATTGGTCTCTTGTGTATATTTGTGTCGTGTAGGAAGCGACCCCTGCGATGGACTGATCACTCGTTCGGAGGAGTCCTACCGAGAGTGGTGCGTGAGTGTTTTATCTAGAAACCTCAACAATGATGCGGTCTTGGCCAGATTTGAGCTGTACCCTCACACAGGCAAATATCTTCACCTTTCTCGTGACTTAAATTCAACTAAATTGATAAGAGGATTTCCAAGAAAAAATCAGAGAATAAATTTTTATCTTTTTTTATGGGAAATTATGAGATTCCTTTTACATTTTAGGGGGCATTCCGACGTCTTAATCTGTATATAAAAAAATTCAAACTGTCATTTCACTTTTTCCAAATTTCTGTCTATTCACAAATGTTTTCAAAATACTTTAAAAAAAGTTCTTACTGTTGTAATTAAAATACTAAGTAGATGCACGGATCGAACTCCTTATTCGGAAGTGAATGATCACTCAGATTTCCGCGTTTTAAATGTGACGTAATGCTGACGTTGATTATGATACAGATTGTGATTCACTGCATAACGAGTTTTCTGGTTGCTCCATACTCCTTTGTTTACCCTCCTTATTTTTACTTTTGAAATACTTGAAGCAACAGCTGCTTCAATTCTGCCTCGGCCTGCGATTTACAACTTATTTCATGTAAGAAGAGCTTGCAACGAAGTTCTTCAACTGTGGTAAGGGAATTAAGTTTGGAGTTTGGTTTAAGACATGCGCTTACGGCGATGTGCAATTTATCGTTTTATTTATTGATTACGTTGAGATAGGGAGTGAGAAATTATATATATGTTTTCTTTGAGTAGTCATCCTGCGAAAGCTACTGTAATATTGGCACTGTTATTTATTTGTTCATTCTTGTAATATTTTTGCTACAACTATTTTTTTAATTGTCTGTTCTTGACATATGTGTGTGTGGTGCAGTGACCTTGAACACCTTCCACAGCTACACAGGGTTACTTTGGAACTGTATAGGAAGCACATAATTGGACTGCGATTGTACGAAATTCTAATTTTCATCACCGTGCCCATAAAACCCCGCCTTTTCATCGTACCCTAAACCGCAATAACCCACTTCAAATCCTCACATCAACTGTTTAAGGTACATATCAATATTTTCTATGTCTAGATCTCTCAAGTTGCTCCTTCCCTTAGATTTTTCAATTAAAACTCAGTACCAATCAACTCTGTCTCCCGTAACATAAAAAGCATCATATTTCTTCCTCTGGTGTGTTACATTTCCATATTCTATCCACAAAGTAACCCGTCGCATAAAACATAATGACAAAATAACCAAGAAATTCAGTATGATATTTATACCAGGAAACTTTAGATAACAATATGTATAAAATTCACGAAGCCAACACAGAACGAATAATTAATATATTGTCACCACAAATCAAGAATTCTGTGCAACGTCAATACAAATGCACATTGTAAAGCGTGAAACATCGGAAATAAAACTAATCATGTAACTTTCTTAATCAGGACAAGGCAACAGTCGGTAACCTGTTGCTGGAAGGCATCAACCAGCGTTTATGAGGTCTTGCGTATTACAAAAGAACTCGAAAAGGTGTACAAAAAGTGATCTAACCTTGTCACTAAAAGAGCATCATTTTTCCTACTTTCTACCTAACTTTCAATAACCAATAATGCAAATGTAACACTTGGGTGTGCCTGGGATGAAGCATGCTATCTGTATCGATTTGCGATTTCAAACTCAATAGCACTTATTTACATTCAGGAAGTCTCAACTATTCGTATGACTTGAACTAAGAGGCTTTGTGTGTGTGTGTCTGTGTAATGTGTAATGTGTATGTGAGTATGTGTGTGTATTCGTGCGTGAACACATTTATTTCGTCATTCTTAACATATTCCGCACAAGTACACTTAAGTGTCGATATGGGCCGAGCCTCCAGTGTTATTGGTTTTGAGATTTGGTTATCGATATTGGGTACGGCGCAATGGACGTGCATCTGACCAACAGCGAGGCTTCAGTCTGTACAGGAAAACGAAATGACAGAACAATCTGGAAACAACATATAGACTTGAATGGAAATAGAACAGAAGAAACCAAGATAAAAAATTAGTCGAGGTCTGTTATGTAATGTGAAAAATAAAGTATAATTACATTTGAGAGAAATGTGTTGCGTATCATCTTGGAACTCAAAGGAGATAAAACTGTAGAGAATATATTGAACGTGAAAGTCAAAGGAAAATACAGAAGTGTAAATCAATCAAGGAGATGCGAACAGCATGTTAGAAAGGGAGTGACGCAGAGGGAGGGAAGAAAAAGCGACGAAGCTGAGAAAGCGCATTGGAAAGACTTAAACAGCAGTACATTCTTAATTTTTAGACGAACCACAGACAAATAAACGGAATATTGTTCATGTATGTTGAGGGGAAAGTAGAGGGAAGCTGGCAAATTTGCATAATGAGGAGCTGCATGATTGATACTGTGCACCAAATGTAGTTAGGATGAACAAATAGTAGAGAAGCGATCGGTGTTTGTGGAACGGCTGGGAGAGGTATGAAATAGGTACAGAATTTCGTTCAGGAACCATGAAGGGAAAACACACTATGATAAACCTACACGCAGGCGAGAAAACAACATTAAAATCGATCGTAAAAAAGTGGTTGGGGTATTGTAGATTGGAATTTTCTTAGGATCTGTTAAGGAAAGCACTCCATCATCATAAAATAACCAAATTTCGGTTCCATTATGTGCGGAAACTACGTGTGTCGCAAGAAAGACTGTTCCATGGAATATGCAATGTAAATAAATGAATTTCAGTTGTATGAGTACTTTGCAATTTCTCATCTTTACAACGGTTGAGACTGTCAGTTATTTCCACGTGCTTTTCCTATATTAATCTTTTAAAGCATAGTGGTTACCATATGTGTCATATTCTCTAACATTAAAAAATTCTGTATTTCACCTATATGTTGTGTTACGATTTTACGTGTGACCGCCATATTCAAGAGTGTTTTTTTCCCCCCCCCCAAGCAGATTAACCTGACTGCCTTTCTAATGGAGCTGCAACATAAGCATTTTGACATAGGATTTGAAATGAAGTGCGTGAATAAAATAATTCAATATTATTTCCACGGAACAATGGAACGTAATTTTTGTGATAAATTTAAATATTTTTAAAAAGTCAAACTCTTTCCACTTTTTTTGAGTATTTGTGGCAATATTAAATCTAACACAAAATAATTTTCCAAACAGTGCCACAAAAATCTGTAGGGTACGAAGAATTAAAATGCTGCGTGGAGCTTACTGGCCTTAATTCCATGAATATTCCCTCCTGTGTTTCCGAGGCACACACACACACTATGTATTTTGAACCAGTGATTCGGATATATGCAGCTTTAGCAATGTCAATATTTGGTCCTGTTCACGGTTACTCATCCAACTATACGGTCAATATTGCTCCATTGTCATCGGACCTGTAACATCTCTCGTGCATTATGAAGCTTATTTGGAAAAAAGTATATCGCCTTTAAAAACCAACATTTTTATTGTTTAAAGATGGCAAACTCCTTCGCTACGCACAATATTTTAATACATTTCAAACTTCAGTTCCTGCCTCACTGTTTTAACGTTGCATCTCCATTTAAAGACACATTAGTTTGTACGTCGAGAAAATTACATATTTTTTTTTTCTGAGTCATATAAAACACATAAATCCTGAGTGAAAAGTTTCAAGTTGTCATGCCGGTAACTCTTAAAACTGTTCTCTTGTGATCTCGCAACATTATGTCTGTCAGAAATTTAAAGACGTTTCAGAACGACCTTCAACCTCGATATTCTATTCTGAAGATGGAGGATGCAGATTGGTCAGGATCGTTTCTAAATTTTTGCTGGATTATATTCTAAAATAATAATGTGGAAAATGCCAGCAAGCGAAATCTTAGCAAAATCTTATCCATCAGCTTACGAAAATCAAATGTTGACTACTAAAATGTCTGACATAAATTTATGGACAACAGAAAAATATCTAAACTTGTCCATTTATTTAGATAAAAAAAAACTCCAAATGGTTCTGACCTGACATCTCACCACAGACATAAATACAATTTTCTTAATTGTTTGCAGTCTAGATTTAAAATCCCTACAACTGCCCTGAGGGTTGTTCTCATGACGTCTTCGGATAGAAACTGGAAATGGAAACACGCAGTCTGTTTTGCCAGAAATAGCTAGTATCAATTTAGAGGAAAAGACTGGTTGTAGTCATTTGATATATAGACGAAGAAAGTCATTTATAAGTTTGTTTAGTTGGTTTGGTTCTTTATATAACCATATTCTCTGGGCGGAAATGTGGAGGTCCTGAGTGCTAACAGAATATTTATGTTTTCACTACTGAACTTTAAGATTTCAACACATCATCCAATAATAAGTGATACAAAGAGACAGGAAGGCCTACAGCACGAAATATTATGACTTGACATTTCAGCTCCATGCAGGGATCTTCTTCAGTTACAGTGAGGGAGGTCACAGAGAGGTGAAGGGAAATCTGAAGCGGCAGCTGCGGATGTGTCAAGTGGAGAGAAATCAAATGTATCTGCCAAAAATCGACCGCAGGTCGTTCTATTCTAATCTAAAAGCTAAATTAATGTGGGGGCAACGCAGTCCAAATTATCTGAGGTTTGGATTGCCAAATCAGTAACTGTGGTACGTCACACCACTCATTCTGGTAGAAGCTTCTCGGTAGCTCCTTGGAAAGTGGAGGTAGGGATTGACATTGAAACATCGATACACTTAAGTCAAAACATGCGGTCACAACCCCCGGGACAGTAACCTTTAAGTCTTCTAACGGTCTGCCGAACGCAACAGTAATTACCGACCGAAGATCGAGATCAAAAGCTTTTTATCTGGGAGGCCACGTTTTAAGATCTGAGCCTGGAGGTCGGAAATCTTAACACAACTGTACATTATGCGTGATTTCAAGCTTCCGCCGGGAAGTAGATAAGAATTGCGCTCTTCTGGGCTTTTGCTCAGCAAGTAGTGCCAATTCCGTACCGACGTTTCGGGACAATCTATGAATCCCATCTTCAAGTGTCCCTTAAAGATGGGACCGATAGGTTTTCCCGAGTCGTCGGTAAGTAATTAACACTACTCGCTGCGCAGTAGCCCAGAAGAGGGCAGATTTCATGTGTACATTAGTTTTCCTGAGTCCCTGGAGGCAAAGTCTGGGAAGGTAAGTACCTAAAATTAGGCCACATATTTAATACAATTCATAACGTGCATTGTGATTATAATCATCTATGTATAACAACTTACGCTCCAAAGTTTTATAAAATTACAAATTTTCTGTATGCATGAAATCTCAGCGATAAATCGCCGTCCTGTTGGAGACGTCAGTACAAATGAATATGTGATATTAATACATCAAATTTACATATAAATGTTAAATTGTAACCAAGACTATGTCAGCATCATACCATCATAATTTGTCAGCATCGTACCATCATACTGTTCACATTATTAAATTTATAGCTGTCATTATACATTTTAACATTGTACACGTATATGTAAATTCACTGTATTAATATCATATACCCTTTGTACTAACGTTTCCCTGAGGAGGGCGATTTATCGCTGAAACATGTAGGAGGGTTCATGTTTATGGATAGCATGTAATTTTATACAATTTATGTGCTTATGTTGGTATATATAACTGTCCAGGCCACGAATGTTTCTTGCACATCACATCCATTTTAATAATATAAATATACAACGTTCAGTCTAACAACACATTATTAAGGTTTGTGTCAGGAGAAAAGAGTGTATTTACATGAATGGCAGGTTACATCGGGACGGGTAACATTGTTAGTTTACTGAAAATACTACCTTTTAAAAACACGTTATTATGGGGGTTTCACGATGACTGTTGAACAGATGAAGGTCTTCTGTTGGGTTTCTCTGCAGTTCAGTGATTGAATGTTCCGATGTTTCGCAGAAACGTAGTTTCTCAATGTTCAGGCTAACTGGATTGGTTCAGCATCAAGCCGAACGGATTCAGTCACCCTAAGGACAGAAGAAGAGCACGTTTCTCCAAAATGTCGGAATGTAACATATTTCGACGTTTCGGATAAATGTGATGCTGCATTTTATAGTGGTTAAATTACTACATGGTGCAGAAACCTAAAAGAAGACCATCAAGTCATTGACGTCATGTAGTCCGAAGTACTGAAAAACGTCGTTTAACAAATCGTTAATAAATACACAATAAGGTTTCCTTAATTACTAATGCAGTTGCTGGAATGTGAAACCGTGTGGTGGATAGGCATGTATCAGCTTTTGGGAAAACATGCTGCTTTCCTTTTCAATATAGGAGAATAAGGGGATTTATGAGTACAGTGAAGAGAATTCCAGGAGGAATTTCAAGGCACTTTCGCTTAGATTACGGGCAGGATAAACTTAATATTTTAAACCCGTTTTTCAGAAGTTAATTTGTTGAGGGCGGCCTCAAACTCCTACAGGTTCCAACGAGTTCTCGAGGGTTGCTACATGCGGCGTCTGAGGGATTAACGATTGATCTGTTCGCCTCAAGATAGACGGAATTACGAAACAGGCGTAAATCCCATACAAGATCCTCTCATTCACGGTTCCTGTACTGCAGTCAACTCAATAATTACTGATAGACATAGTCCATGTCTTTCCTCTAACATACTCTTCTTCTAATTCTTCCCAGCGTCCTCCGAAATCCCCATTCTTGTTGCCACTAACGTTTTACCTTCTATGTCAAGCTCCTAAAAAGTATTGCGTAACCGTTCAAAGATTAAAATTCATCTTCAAATTAAGCAACGTTTACGTTCGTGTCTTTCAGAGAACATTTTAATTGAAAAGACGTATTGGTTACTGACGCATAAAAAAATTGCTAATTATTTTAACAATTATTCGCACATAGGATAAACAAATATGCTAGGCAGGAAATATAAGAGATTTTTACAGAAAAACCTGGTAATATATAGCCCTGTACTTAACTCTTGGCTTGAAATGTCTAAAGATATTTTAGGGCCCTCCTTTTGCCAAATTGTAATAGGTGTCATGTAAAATTCTGATGACATTCCTGTTTTTATACTTTAATGAATGTAAAAGCAAGTAATGTCCTGTAACTTTTTTCTCTATTCTCTCCGCTTTCAGACAGATTTCAACTCTGCTCAGAACAATAGTCCCGAAACTTGTATTTTGCCAGTATCTTTGTATTGCCGTCAGGCATTACGCCCCTCAATAAACGTCGGGTGTTCAAATGTTTCCATTTTTATATAAATGCAATATTAGATTTAATTACGTGTGTTTCGTTGATACCACGCCATTTACACGGACACGCCTAGTTACCATGTATTTACAGCGCTATGCCCTGTATTTGAAAATGTGTCTTGCTTCGATAGACATGTTTTAAATGAGGAAGGAAAGAAAGGGGTAAACAAAGAAAGAGAAACGGACGACGTAGCAAAGGAGCTGAAAATAAAGGCATGGGGTAAATTATTTAAATTTGAGCTCGAAATACCATTTTATTAATAAACATTAGACACTCTGTTGTAAAAATTGACAGTTTGGTCACTCGGAAATGCAGGACCAAGGGTTTACATAAGAAATATTCTTAAAATATTGGTCGGAAAACTTTATAGAGCGAAACCACTCGTTTGAATTTCTCTTAAATGACTGACTAGCTAGCTAGGTTTCTAACTAGATTGTAGCTAGCTAAGAAAATGAATAAATAAACACTTGACTATATTGAAGATATTACTTTCAAAAAGCCAATACTATCTCAAGCGTCAAGAAATTTTCCTTCTCTTATAGAATATGAAATTCATTTTCTGTGTTCACAACATCCCGCCGCTTCTTCCGGCCGAGGGACGGATGAAGCAACTCAACTCCGATTCATCATATTTATTTAAGTTACACTTTAATATTATTCTCCCTTCTATGTGTTGGTCGTCCAATTTGTTTCTTTACTTTAGGTTTCCCCACCATGCGTGTCATATGCCCATTCACTTCAACCTGATATTCCGAATAAGGTCTCCGTGGGCTAGAATAGGAATAATATTAAATTAAATTCTAAAAAATATTGTATGAGAATGCGGTTTGTGTAAGAGTGTGCACTGGAGTCATCTGTTTCTGTGTCAGAGTGTGGCTGGATTCATAGAGTGTCTGAGTGTGGACTAGATTCTTTTTTTTCTAGTTACGATAGAGAGGAAATAAACCTCTGTTTTTAATAAACAGGAGGTAATTCATTCAACACCCCAGCATCTGTCTGTACAAAATGCAATTCTGGTCCGTGAAGGCTGTTAAACAAGAAGGATATGTTCTTAAATACTGACAGTTTACAAGTCAATTTGATAGCTTAGGGCATTTAAATAATCTAGCTAGCCCGTTTATTTAGAGGGTTGTAATTCTTGACTTCACATATAAATCGTAAAGAATTTCAAGTAAATCTTCGTAAAATATTCAATTTTTTTTGTTATAATCTAAGCGAAATAGAAAAGTTTAAAAAATTTTGAACTGAGTCCCAGGAATCAAACTTCGCGAATATCCATTGAACCTTCTCTAGTTGCATCATGTATAGACAGGGACAGAGCGAAGCTAAAAAGCGAAATTTTGCAACTCTGTTTGACGAAAATTCGAAAAGGTATGTGACCTTCTGTGCACTAGCTTGCAAATTTCCCGGTCACCTAGACGCCGAGATTTAGTGAGAGTAGACGCTTGTATTTTGGTAGCCGAGAAAAGATTTATAGTGTACGTTTTAAATACACTAAGATCAGAGTGGAATGAAATGCAACCACTATCCATGTAGCGTTCTGTTACAAAAGTATCACAATTTGTCTTCATGTCCTCCTGCTTGGGTTTTTATCTGACGCTCGTAATTCAACCTTGCCTCTTTGTTTTCCTGTTTCTCTCTCCGTACACTTCATTGCAATTAGCAAACGGGAGTTATCTCCCGCACATGAAGCGTTCGTAGGCTCACAGTATATACAATTCATTGAAGCAGCCTTTGGCTTGTTCTATGAAACAGTGACAAATTTCAGGTCATTCATTTTCATAATAGCAGTCGGCCATAGTTATAGTCATTGTAACGGGTTACGTAATGGAGGACTGTGGATGGAAGTAGTGTCGAAAATAGGTGTAGAGACCATCGCTACTGTTTTAAAAAACAGTGACATTATGAGTCGTATTTGTTAGTGTACTTTCATTCAGGATATGGCGAGTGGGACTTTGAAGGGTTTGGTGGAATGTTTATGTAACAGTGGGGTGATTAATGTTAAAAGATGACCGATCATTTAATTGGTGTGCTCAAGTACATTTAAATCACACACAAAACCGGAACTTTTTTGTCACACCGATGAACACAGTAGTTACAGTGTTATCCAGTTTACGTGTAACACGCAGTCCATTGTCTGGTTGTACGTGATATATAATCTGCACCGTAAAAACCGCAAAATAGTAAAGCTACTTCGGCTGTTTCAGAGTGACATACCGTATAATTTGGCACGTTATAGTGTATTTACTAATCTGAGCGGCGTTAGGTCTAAAGAGATCGCGCGCCCGATATTTACGGCCATAAGAAACTCAGTTTTTGCTGACCAGACCTTTCTTTATATAAAAAATCTGAAGATGGAGAAGGAAGTGTATTTATGCACACAGTATACTGCATATAAACACAACGTGTCAGTCAATAACACAACACTTTATTTTGTATAAAACAAAAATAACATATTGTCAGGGCGACATGTTTCGACCTTTATTAGGTCACCTTCAGCCTCCCCTGAGAAAACAGATCCAAGAGCAATCTATATTTCAATGCACTGTGGGATCCCAAATGCTTACAGATTGTGTTACAGGAATGCAAAATACATAAGTTGGTATATATTGAAATATGTGCGAACGTCTTAGCATTAAAAGGTTAAAAATTATCCAGGATGGCGGTATGTTAAAATCATTTGAGTATAAAAGACTGCATAAAAACTTGGTTTTACTTTCTAGTTTTAGAATTTGAACTTTTATAGTGCGTGTTCTTCATTTGTCGGTGATGTGAAGAACTGGTGTTTACCTCTCTTCGATGGCGAGGAGACAAGGTGACATTTCCCTTCCCGTGAGTTTAGTTATTTGTTGGTGGCACTGTCGTGTGTTGGTGGCACTGTCGTGTGTTCTTGCAGACTTTAAATTGTCGGGCTTTAGTTATACATAAATTAAAAGTCCAGAATTGTTTCTATCATACGGCAAAAATACGCAGTCTATCCTGATAGGCCCATTACATTGAGCTAACCTCAATGAATACGTTATGGATTGAGCGACAAAACAATTAGATTCCTAACAGGAGAAAGAGGTATTTGTCTCCCTAAAGCCTCCAGATTGTCTCTACGGCCCATCACAAGTCCCAGTCAAAGGGAACCCGGAGGTAGAGTGGCCAGGGTTAAAGCTAACTTCTCGCCGCTTCTAGTACCTAGTAGCTGTACCTGCCTTCCCTGTATGTCTTCATGTCTTCATGCCGTGGTGCTTAAATAAGCAGAGGAACTTTACATTTGACCGAATTACACTCCTCAGCAACATTTAGGAACTGCTTACAGCAAGTAACTAATTTACGAACTTCATATTGCTGAGCAGCTAACAGTAATTTTCACGCCTTTTATGGGAATCGAAGTTTTATTCCCGTCTTCCCAGGAGGCCTCCGAAGAAAAACTCAGTTTGACTAAGTTATTTGTTACCTTTTCTGTGTCTAAACAGGCATTCCAACGCCTTAAATAATTCCAGCAAAACAATGGAGCCTGGCTCGAGCCATTTCAACCAAATGCATCGTACCAACCGTAGTCATAGAAACATTTAGTTATTGGGAAAGAAATCATCCACAGAAAGACTTAGAGGCCACAGAAGCATCCAGACACGTTTTTATGACCGATAAATATTAATGGTTGAACCATGTACTATATGCTGTATCACGAAGAAACTCTGAACACTGCACACAAAAGGTTTGTGCAGTGTACAGTGCTTTTTAATAAATTCCTCAGGGTTTGAAGTTTAGATGTCCGTGCATCGTGATAAATTCTTATAGTAAAACCTACCAGACGCACTAATTTCACAAATTTATTTTTAGAATACAACTATACGTGTTACGGACAGTTCCACTGTCCATCATCAGGAGTTTTTCACTGTACACACAGCAATGGTATATGTCATACAGGTTTGCTGACAGATTGCGAGCGGGATCAGGATGGAATTGAATGTATCTAGTCGGTTGTATTATAAGAATTCCTCAGGGTTTCTTCTTATGTTTCATGAGAGTCTCAAAATTAGCAACGATTATTTCTTAAACGTCGTTAACCCTCCGAGTTTTAAAATGAAGATAATTCCTGTTTTGCGAAGCAGAAACTGCATTTCACATATAAATTGCATCAGCTGCATAAAGCACTTAAATTTTGCGTCGCTTAACCCATCCTTGCCTGTTGTTACGCACTTTATATCAGTAAGAGATTGTAGTAATTATGTAAAGAGAGGATGGTAACAATAAATAATTGTGGAAATTAACATGTCGTCGGTATTCCAGTGATAAACTATTATAAAACCTTGCATAGCGTGCAACTATGTCTAGACATCACACCGCTGTGTGTAACAGAAAACACAGGGGAGTTTCTAACGAAATGAAACACGGTGTCCAGTTTATTTCCGAAAGGGACGGACATTACTTAAACCGATATAAATATTAATAGCCGACACAGCATCAAGGTAAGTTCTTCACCTCATCTGACTGTTGTGAAGTTGGTCACGTGGAAGTGAGTCGTCATAAGTAAATTTTTTATGGGAAAGGAAATGATTTTCACATAAAGACACAGATTTTCGTACTTTTTTGTGTCTGTAGGTGTAATTGAATCTCAAGTAACAGATTATTCTGGCTGGTTTCTAATTAAGGTAAAGTACAACAACAATAAACAGTCAGGTGTAAGAATATGATACGTTGTAGATTGAGAGAGGCCTAATAATTTGTTTGAAAAAATATAATCAACACGTTGATAAGAAATTATTCTGAACCTATTATGACCCCTAAGGCTTTGATAGCTTCAGTAAGGATAGTAAAAATCACAGGGTTTGTATAAATATTTAAAAAGTTTTGTTTGTTTTCCTTGTAAAAGTGACGTCTCTCTTTTTACCAATGTTCAGTTTCATGCAGTTAAGGATATACCAACCTTATAGTCAAATGATATCGGATTGCAGCAGAACCTTAATCACCAACTGAATTAATAACGAAAAATGTTGACACATTCAATATTTAATGAGGCTGAAAAAATCATTATTAAATTGTTAAATAAGCGGGGCCCCAGGACTGATCTTTGAGGCTTCATACGGTCACAACATAATTCCCGAAATACGTACAAAAGATTCATGGTTAGGAAAATACATGCGACATCAGGAAACCGAAAATAAGACCAAAAACGCAAAGTTTAAAAGTAATAATATGCATAACAAGGTCAATTTCACTGCTAAGATCAGAATAAATAACGACCTCTTGACACTTAGAATTAACTAAAGGAGAAACGTTGTCTAAATATGGTAGCGCGGTTGCGACTGTATATTAGTTTTTAAGGAAGCCATTTTGAAAAGAATTCAATTTATGCTTAAAGCAATGCGACAGATGGTCATGGACTACGAATCCAAACACTATAGAGAAACTGCTAGGTAGATAGATAGGTATACATATACGGGGAAGCGCAGTGTTGTTTTTCTCGAGGATAGAAAGAATGGCCGCTTGTTTCCATGATTTTGGGGAAAGCTGCAGTGACAGGCTGATATTAAAAATGCCATCCAGTACAGATGCTATAATCACTGAGCAACGTTTTATAATAAAACATGGAATGTCATCAAGTCAGACTGAAATAGTTATTTTTAGAAGATTCATGATTTAAATTTTCAATTCCGATATAAAAAGTAGCCACAACATTTCATTAAACATGAAGTTTTCGTGGAAAGGTTCTGTTATAATTTTACTATAAACCGAACTGATGGGTGTAGCAAAAGATTTTTCACCGAATTCGTTTAAATATTCGCCGATTTATGTTGTTCATATCATGTACATTCTTATAATTTCACAAAATTTATGCTTATCAGCTTTTTATATAATTTAGAATTTTGACATTATAAATATTACAACACGGTCAGTGTAATGCCCAGATTAACGTTTTAGGGTTATATTACTTTGTTATAAAACTCCCTGACGATTGTACCCGCTGCCGAAACATGTACAAGTTTAATATTTTTATGGATTCTATTTCAGTGAGTGCATTTTTTGGTTGATGTATTAATTATTAATTAAATAATCCCCTTTTACTTCTAACTTGCGAAAAGTAGAATAATTTTACCTACATGAAGGTACATGTTCTTAAAACTTACCTTGTCGAGACATTAGATTAAGATCTACAGTCTTCAACCAGTTTCACCTACCTAACCTAATGGTAGCTGTCACTTGGTCAAGACCGAAGAAAACATTTGCTACAACAATAGTGTTTTTGAAAAGCTTATAATAATAATGATAATAATAATAATAGCAATAATAATATCGTCACAATTTCAGAGCCACAAGATAAACACATTCTCTTTCGGGTAACACTGTACCCCATTTATTGGAGAAGAGATGACCATACGACCGTGCATTTATCAAACCTCAGTACAACAAAACACAGTACAACAGAGACATCGGAGCAGACTCGTACAAACAGACAGAAAGACAGACGGACGGACGGACAGATATACAGAGAAACGGGCTGGCAGCTCATTACAACGGTAACTAATCTCCATTCCAACGTAAGTATCATTCAAGTTCACTCGCTGTGCACAAACACATTTCTCTTCTTGACATAGTTCCCAATGCCTGTCCGTCTTTTGCATATCCTGCCTGCTGTGGCTAGCCACTTCCCCACCTCCTCAACTCCGTTGCAGCTTAGGAATGAATCCTTTTCAAATTAATAAATTCCTCAGACCCCTTTGTCCCAGATGAAAAGATCTGACATCTGAGGATAGCGCAGTATTTATTATATTATTCTTTTAAAAATAAAAGGAACACTGCTTGTTTAAAGCAAGTAGGCTATATCTGTGTTCTATACTTCGCATCTGAAGGCAGGACATTTGTTGCAAACAGCAAATGTAGTGTCTCTAGCCTTAATAAAATCGGAGTACCATGGAATTTTGAAGGTTAAAAAATTTCTTTTGATAGAGTTAAGTGATATGAGGTTAAAATGAATGAATGTTTAACGGAATCACAAATTTAGAAACTTAATGTTTGCGTGTTACATATGTCACTTTATGCTTCGTGGTTAATTTTCTGTCGTTGTAGTCTTGGCTGGTTATATATAATGCATTAAGTCAGGGCCAGACCTATCTCATGCAAACTACTGTCAGTTTATAAATTGGATACCCTCGTGCTAACAGGAAAAAAATTAAACTTTAAGCTGGTTTCATGATAAACACTCCATTGCTTAGATTCCATCAGAGGCGATTTCCCATATTTACCCTTTCAAGTACAGTGGTAGATACACATTTCACTTAACCTAACATTCAACAAGCTGCTTTGCATTCTTCTTGAGTATATTCATTAATTTCGTAAGATTCTCGTAATACGTAGAGATTGTATCTCTAAACGTCATTCGGTTAGACTTGGTAATAGAGAAACAAGATGTTTTCTGCAAAGTAAGTGTTTAATTTTTAAATATTGTTTTTAAATATTATATAGATTAATTTGACAAGGCATAAATTTTTTACGAAGAGACGAGTAGTTGGTGCGACAAGCACAAGATTCCGAATGCAGTACTGAACATATGAACACGGATGTCTGAACGCAGTAGGTAACAAACTGAGTGCTGATGCCTGATCGGTGTAGTTAGCAAAATAAGCATAGGTCTGATGGCACTATATACAAACTGAGTACAGGCGTCTGATCGCTGTGGTTGAGACCACAAGATATCTCTTCTAACTGAATGATACGCTGTTGCACATAATTTATATCAATTCTTCTCGTAAATGAACCATCATCTCAGGCTGTTAATCAAACCCCCACACCCCATAAAATCGGATAAATATCAACTATCAAACTTAAAAAATATATTTTCTCAGTTTGGAATCTGAAATTCCACCATATGAAATGAGACGGAATTTGGTAGCTAGGCACAAACATTCTGGAGAAATCTGCTTTACCCTCAGGATGGAAAAGTTCTGCCTCGAGATGGATCCAGCAAGTTACACGTCTTTACGCCCAAAGTGCTGCAATTTTTCTATTCAAAATGAGTTAAAAATTTATACTTGTTTGTGCTGGAGGTTCTGACGGTGGTGACTATAAAGGTTGCCCTCTTCTGGAGTTTTGCAATACGTAGTCCGGTAGACCGCAGACGTTTCAGAGTAACCGCCTCCTACCTTACAAGGACACATACACCTCACCTGATAATGGCTGAAGTAGTTTCACCTGCAACATCAGTGCCTTTCTACAAAAATACACGTTGTCACATCCTACACTTTTAAATTACCCTTGACTCACTTTTGTGCTGAATGTTATGGTTTATGGCTACCAACCTGTGAAGTCGTTTAGGCTGTTTCAATAGCCTTTAGTGAAACATGGTTCTGACACTTTGTAACTAGAGAAACAAAGGACGGCTCCATGTGTTGATTAATGAGTGAGGAAAAAAAGGCGAAGCAACCACCAAAGAGAATGGAACGTGTGAGGGAAGAGAAAAGACTGTGAGATATGAATAATGGAGAAATTCATGTGGTATCGCTTACAAGCTGGGTCTCTCTCTCTCTCTCTTTCTCCCGCCCCTCACCCCCCTACTCTAGGCGAATGCTCAAATGAATTCGTTTGTTACTCAGAAGATAATAACGCCAGTACCTTAGCATAGGCTGGTCCGTAGGTTAATTAACATTACGTATCAACTGCACATATTTTGTTCCGTCGAAAGAGGTGAGAGAATAATCAATATGGAGATCGGAGTTGTTACTGCGATAAATATTAGGATTAATATATTGTTGTGTACAGCACCATGAGGTTTGGTATTTACATACCGTAATTTTAAAACAATAAATATAATCTCCGTAACGTGAATAAGGCTGTCATACCACATGGCAATTGGTGTGTTTACCTTGTATTTGATGTATAATATTTTCCCGTAGGTTACGAAATCATGTGGCCCAATAGGTTACAATCATTATTTTTTTTGAGAACATGCTGCTGTTGGTATACGTCTACCAACTGTGCCTTAGCTCAGGATTAGGCACGGATACAAGCTCAGTGCAGTCATGGTTGAACGTCGAATTTTTATCGATTGCTTATTTACTTACTTACTTACTTACTTACTTACTTACCTAATTACTTACTCCATGGAGAAGAGTCCTTCTTGAGAAGCTAACTGGTTCTCAGCTAGTCAATAAATTCCCCGTATTTTATGGAACCCGAAGGTTCATTACCACACTCACAAGTGCCCGCCACCTGAATTTTTATCGATTAGTGTGCTTTATTTTTTGAGGGGTAAAACTGTACATGTGTGATGCTGCAGCGATAAAATGGGCAATTGTCCACCAATCACATGACAGAGGAATTGGCATTGAGCTATCGTGAAACGGTGCTGGCAGGGAAAACCGAAGTACTCCAAAAGAGACCTGTGCCAGTCCTACTTTTTCCACCAAATATTTCACACGGACTGTTGTAAGATTCCCCTCTGGGATTCAAAGATCGGGACGCCATTCTTCAGGTACAGGACGAACATGGCATTGGCATAATCCTGGTATGCGTGTTAAATGAATTCACTTTCGATTGCTTACAGTTCTGCTACCCCGAATCATTCAGAACTTAGCGTGACGTAGCACCCGACCCTTTTGCGCCAAAATAATTCAAGCAAGGAAACACGCGACCTCGTCAATCAGACGATCTAAATTTGCAACCAGTGCGGCAGCTGGCAGGAATCGCATTCGGTTTCGACATACCGAAGATAAAACATTCATCTACACCGTAGAAGGGGTGAACATACTCCTAGAGTGACGAGGCTGAGTGTCAGGTGTTAATTAGACGACTTTGTATTACGCATTAAAGTTATAAGCCTGTTAGCCTAGCTTCTGTCTTGAGTTAACCAACCAATGATTCTACACCACATGTCCAGTGTCTATCCTTTCCCCGATATAGTCAATCAGCATCCAGATTGCTTCCGAACAGTTACGTGTATGTCCTGAGACAGAATCAAGCCGTCCTGATTGAAGTAATACATCAATTTCTTTCCATCACTTCTCGACAGGTTCCCACCCTACAGGCGAGAAGAACAGAAAAAAGTGTAAGTGGACGACAGACTGCCTTGGCACTTAAACGCAGTTCACCGCCTTGAGAAGCCGGCGATTGTCATTAAGACAGATTTTCTACCTCCAGCCCTCCAGAAATTAAGATGGAATAAACTGCTGTAGAAGAGCAGAACACTAAATATTCTACGTGTGCAACCTATCTTTTCTTTAGACGTCCATGATCTCTTAATCCAATCTGCTGCTTCAGTAAACAATCTCTCCTAATTTCTAATAAGTGTTTTCTTTATCCTTCGGAAAATATGAAAAGAATTACTTTGTTCTAATGAATGCTCAGGTTGTAGAGGGAAGACACAGCCTTCATATACGGAAGTGGCTGTGAATGTACCTGAGAAGGAGCAAAGGACTCCCGACAATAGGCGGCTCTCTAGGTCGAAGTTTTTTTGAGAGTCTAACAAATCAGTACTCTTAAAATCGCTTTTACGAAATAATACACATGACACTGAATGATAAAACCATGGGGGATTACAAACATGGGAGAGAAGAAGAATGAACATATTTTCTTGGTCAAGAAACAGAAATGAAAGAGGCTGCTTGGGATACTTAGGGACAGAAGAGAGAACAATATTAAAATGTATCTTCAGGAAATAAGATGTGTGGATTCTTCTGGCTTGTGTTAGGAGCCAGTGGAGGGTAATCTTGAACTCGGTAAAGAAACTTCGGTTTTCATACAAAGCTGGAAATTTGTTAAAGGGGTGTAACATATCAGAGTATGGGCGTTTTGCACGTACAGTTGGTGCTGCTTCCTGGCTGGCAGGGGCGATGACGGCAATACCAGACTCACTAACACGTAGGGCTCGAAAAAACACTGTGCAGAAAAAATACATGCCGTATTCTTACTTACATACTTATCTATTCCATGGAGCACAGTCCTTCTTGAAACAACTAACCGATTCTCAGCTATTCAAGAAATTCCCCAGCATTTTGTGGGACCCAAATTTCATTGCCGCGTTTACAAGCGACTGTCACCTCTCCCTGTCCTGAGAGAGATCAATCCAGTCCATGCCACCTACCCATCCCACTTCCTGAAAATCCATCTTAATATTATCCTCTCATTTACGCCTGGTTCTTCCAAGTTGCCTCTTTTCCTACCAAAACCCTATCGCACCTCTCCTTTTCCCCATACGTGCCACATGCCCCGCCCACTTCATTGTTCTGGATTTTTTCACCCGAATAATATTCGGCGAGAATTATGATCATTAAGTTCTCATTATATAATTTTCTCCACTCCTTTGTTACTTTGTCCTCTTAGGCCAAAATATTCTCCTCAGCACCCTATTCTCAAACACCCTCAGCCTACGTTTCTCACTCAGTGTCAGTGACCATGTTTCACACCCATAAAAAACAACAACAACACACACCATATAACCCAGCCAAAGCACAGAGCATGAAGTGTTTCATTATCAGCTGTGCTGAAAATGATCGCCTCTTGCCCATTGCATGTATCAACACTCTCAACGCTAGCGCTAAACACTTTAATAAGGTCCCCTTGTGGTAGTGACTGCACATTGCATTGACGAAGTTTCCAGTTCCTCTAACATGTGTGGACTGTCCTCAGTACTTTTGCCTTGACACCCTGTCCCCAGAAAAGAATTCAGGTGGTGTTACGATCTGGCAATGTGAGAGTCAAAATAAATAACTAAATAAATAAATCTCTCTAAAAACTTACTCAGCAGCTTCATGGATTTATTGTCCTGCACGCTGCTTCACTGTCCTATTGACAGCTACCTTCATTAATTTCGTTCTGTTCCACCTGAGCACTTAACCCCTCCCCCCCCCCCAAAAAAAACGCATAATCACAGTAGAGGATTGAGTCGATTGTTTGAAGGAATAATCGAGGGCCAACGTTTATCCTCCGGTGAATGACGATCCAACTAATCGTTTGGTCGTGTGAAGATTTCTCTTGAAGTCCACGATCGTGGACGTGAAGACGAAACGCAATACTTATGCGAAATTATCGGCTCCGATGTTCGCAATCATGCCTTATCAGTGCCAAATGTGTAACCCGGAACATCTTCGCCTTTTTCTGACAGTAAAGTGTTGAACGAATCACAATAGTGCAAACGTTCAACTCTATCCATAGCCTTCAGCTCAGGTACGGCTGAAATTGTGTACGGTTATAGTTGCCGTTCACACGTAAAGTATTATAAACAGTGCCAGGTAATATGTTGGTTTGTTGTGACACTACGGATTTAAATAGGCTGTGTAGCATCTTGTCCCGTAATTCCTCCATGTTGCCTAATTAACGTTGGTCCGCCGCTGCGAACTGCGTCTACCACGGTCGTCGCACTTAAACTTGCTCAACAATTGAACCGCGTTTCGATGTCGGACGTCACTCCTCGGCAAATGCACACGTCACCGATACTGACGCACATCTCTTCCCGGAACACATGCTCAGTGAGTTAGACAGGCGTCAAACAGCTGACTCACACAGTAGTGTAGTACTGTATACACAACATGATAACTGACACGATACGCGGTTTGTATTTTGCTTACGATCCGCCTGTTGCCTGTGCTAACAGTTTACATGTTGCTTCGCCACACCTTGCAAGTGATGCCAGGTGGTGCGTTACAGCATAATCACTATGCTGTCAGAAACTGTACAAAAACTCTCGGAATTATTGTATTGCAAAACGGGCTGAGCTGCTGTGGTTATTGTTTTGGTAAAATATGTCTTCTGAAATGTATCCTAATCATGCAATATATTTCCTTTGACTGTGGTTTTACTCCCTAGTCTCTTTTGTGTACTCAGATTCGTTACCCTAGTGGCAATAAATCTGTTGTCCTTGAACCCTGGGGTCCCGCGCTGACCTTCAGGTGATCCGCAAGAATATTTCCTTCATATTTTTTTTAATATAATACTGTTAACGTTCAATTGGGTATTTTATTTTACTTCTCATTTTTGTGCACAATCAGCGTTGGGTTTATTTTGAGTTGAAATAAACAATAATAACATCTCATTTTCCACGAATTCGCCTAAGTATTTTCTTTTTAAGGAGTGTTTGTTGCAAAAATTCTTATTTCCTTTCAACACGACAGCTTAAAGACTACTGCTCTGTCGTATCAAATCAATTAGTGATTTGTCGTGACCATTCCATTGTCTAGTATAATATTCTGCGATGCAGGCAATGAATGTATAACGCAATACTGTGACTAGTTCGTGTAATGGTGACACTAATTGGCTCTCCTGGCAGGCTCACACCATTTCATTCGGTCAGATAGCTTGTATGGCGATTTATTTTCGCCGCTAACAATAAAGCTTATTTACATTTTCACGTTCCTGGCATTTTTGCCGATTTTAATCAAATTTGGAATTTGTAGACAGGCTTTCATAAAAGTCCTCAGTATCAAACTTCATTTAGGGAGCCGCGCTAATACATGCCGAAAGACGGACGGTCTAACTGCCTGATAGTGTTTCAGTCGAAGACACAGCGTTTTTATAGTAATTTAACGTCGCCGATAAAAGTGACACGAACCTATGTCTGCATGTAAAGTGCCCAGATCTGGACTTTCTCAAGAGATTTTCATTCCACGAAAATCCGTCCAGTAGGAGGCGCGATGATAGGAACGAACAGTCTGACAGACTTACAGACACAAAAACGGACATGATGAAAGTGACATCCGCTCTTCGCGACTACCCTAAGGCACCTAATAACTGCTTAGACTGCGCACTGGATATCAAAACACGCTGTTTATATTAGAAGAACACGTGGATCTGATGAACTTTCGTACTTCACAAAAAAGCGGAAAATTTCTAGACGTAAAGACCCAGTACTGACATATCGAGAAGTCTTTGCTGCATTGAGTCAATTTGTTGGTGCAGATTGGAAGAGGGATCAGACTCAACATGTTTCGGACATTACTATGCCCATCATCATGAGCTCGCGACTATGATATTGAATACCACATTGGTCGTTTCGTTCTTGGTTTTCTGTATGTTGGAGGTTAGGTGCGGTTAGGCTGGAGTAGTGTTGGGGCTGGAGGGTTTATTATTCTTCTGTATGATTCTGCTGTGATTGTTAAGTTAATAATAATAATAATAATAAACTGGATTTAAAGGAAACCGTCTGTGAGCTTGTTGAGTGGGCTAACGTGGCTCGGGATAGGGTATGCTGCGGGCTTTATTGAACACGATAGTGTAATTCTTTTCTCTTAGCGAGGGAATTTAATGAACACGTGGCTGACCATTATCTTCTCCAGAATGGTGTATTTTGGTGTGTTTTATATGTCCTATGTTATGTGAGTTGACACTGAGCGATTAAACATTCTCAAAGATAAACAAGCACATGGCGAAAAGATATGTCACGCGAAATACCGGTGGACAAAAAATTCCAGACGAATTTTTCATGGAGCAGAACAAGTTTGGTTGAACTTATTGGAAGAAACGTCGGCACGAAGTAAACAACGATAACGAAAAAAGTGACAGTAGTGAAAAGAATGATATCTTCAGAGGTCAATGAATTTGGGTCTGTTTGGTGTTAGGATTTGTCAGTTTACGAAATTCTGAGTTGAGCAGTAGAGACCCACGTATAACCGACCTTGGAGGAAAGTTAGAAATTAAACGCCAGTTCAATTTTTCGGTTATTCTGACATCGCAATATTCCAAAACCGAGAAGCCCCGGCATTTACAGTAATTGTGACGAAAAATCCAATGAGAAACAGCAGTATATTTTGAGAAAGCGTATGGGTTATTACAATACCGTGTCCAGTGACGTGATGATGTGTAGTTCACGAGTGTACATTATCTACTTCTGGGGCGTAGCAACATGTAGTCTACCAGACTATAGGTCGCCACACACACACACACACACACACACACACACACATATATATATATATATATATATATATATATACATATATATTGCTTATAGGTCCTGCTGAAGTGTCTCAAAACTTACTTATTAATACCTGATAGTAATTTCGTGGCGAATTCAGTTCTTCATACTGGGATAGAGGTACGCTGCAAAATATTACATCTGTCATGACGTTGGCACAAATACACATAGGAGCTCACAAGTATGATATCGATTTATTTGCAAATAAGATAGACACACGACTAAATTTATTTGGTACAGTTTATTCTCTAACACAAAGAAAATAATTTACTAATCAATCTTATTTAATCACTTCATAAGATTAATAAGAAATTCCTGTCCAAAATTTGCTCCTGAACTACATCACAACACTAGTTAGCACCATGTAATTCTAACAAATAACTATAGGGGACAGCAAATATGTACATAGGAAGTACATAACGTACAAAAATAAATACATTCAGTGAGAGTTTGTAGTTGGAATTTCGACACTATCTGTGTCCATTTAAATCGTCTTCACTAACGAAACGTGGGCCCGAAAACGCCTTCATTGCAGCAGTGCATTAAGTCGAAAATGCAGAAAAATATTTTATTAATAACAGAACACGTTACGTAAAGTAATTCCTGTCTCTCTACGTACCGTATCCAAAGGGGCGAATTTATTCCTCGATAAATTTGTGCAGTGAATGCGGGTTTCTGCTTTATTACATAAAAAATATTAGTAATATATAGACGAGGTACAACAATAAATTGTAGTATTTTATTTAGAAAAGGTCCATTTTCCACTCCAAACGTACGATACTCAATAAACATTAACGCTAAAAAACTGCCCAAAAGGAAGGATGAGTAACACAATGACTTATAGCCTATAAGTCTTGCATTTACAACAAAAATTGAGACCCAATGTGTCTAATTTTATTTTCTGCGACCAACAAATTGTAAATTATTGATCCAAATAAAAAGGAATTCAATAAAGAATCAAAATGTTTTTAAAATTCTTATTTTGCCGGGGTGGTCTTGTAATTAATCCCCCGGCCGTCAAATACCTGGCTACGCCAACGCCAAATGATATACATTTTGATATTTACGTCGAAAGGAATAACATCCGGGAAGATGAACAGATATTTGTCCTTCCATGTAACGGCAATAACGATTGCAGTCACAAGTGTTACGTTTGTGGCTTAAATATTCGAAATGTGAAACAAAGAGACGGCTGAAGCAGCAGATATTGTGGCTGGTATCTGCCTGTCAGGTTTCTTATTATGATTCGGGATTTTTAAGATATGCATACTTGTAAGAAAATGTAACGCCAACAAAATCGATTAAGAAATTACAATAGTAACTTTTGTGTTAAACTCAATATTCCCAATTTACACGAATATCAGTACGTTTTAAACCATTCCTTGCAATACTGTTCTACATTCCCGTATTTACTGTTTGTAATACCGTTATTATTAATAATTGTTTATAATAACCTCGGACTAATTTAGGGCTGATGGTACGACAAGTGGTGAACGAAGAGATGGAAAGAATTTGGAAGAAAGCTGTCGCTATCAAAATCAAGACACCAAAAGCTACTTACAAGTTCGTGTTTGAACCACAAAGAGGCTTAACCTGGCTAGACGGCGTCACTGACGACATTCTAATTGATCCCATTCGAACATTATTCTACGAATTTACCGCCGAACGAAATGTTAAAACCCGACTTACTTTGACTACTATTCTCCAGTCACTAAATGCATTAAAATTAATATGAATGTTCCGTAAGATATTGAAAACATTCCGAGGTCTGTGATTTTAGTATCTAGATTATGGTCCTTCTGGGATGTGGTGCTTAGTAGTAATGGTACACTGGTGCTTAGTAGTAATGGTACACTGGTGCTTAGTAGTAATGCAACACAAGTACGATTATTTCGAAGGAAATGGCTGCTTTCTTCTTCACTGTACCATGAAAGTGTAAACTGTCGTCAAACCCTGTCGTCTTCATCTTTCGGTAACCTACAGAAGAATACAAGTCGTCTCTTCAAAAGGTTTGTTTTAATCTATTTGCATCACCCTGTAAAAACAAGCCGTGACAACGCAAAGACAAGGCAAGTGCACCACGTAAACAATAGCAGCAGTTGAACAACAAAGAGAAGTTTACAATACAAAGGCAAATAAACAGTGAAACACTGTATTTACCTGAGTGGTAAATAATAAGAGCATACACTTTTCTCCTTTTGTATACTTGACTTAGAAATCTACATACTTGTTAACACAAAACACAAATATTTGCCCGTGCTTATACCATAATACTGACACAATAAAATCAACTTTGTAGGCCACAGCACCAGGTAGTGACCATAGTAACCGGTCTTCGGCAACCGGAAATAATAATTCTACAGAACAGCCAAGACCGAACTCCGAAAACCTTTCTGCTGGGGTCAGAATCAAGATAGCATAGACGATCTAGGATTGTGAGGACAAGGACCCTCGAAAGAAGGGGTGAGGATCACAGAGTCAATCAGCGAAAAGGCAGTACATTGCGCCACCAATGTTGTGATACGGCACATACTGAATTATACAGCATCGCATCCCAGAATACCTGAAGCTTAAATCACAAACTGTGCGCGAGAACACAAAAAGACAAAGTTTTAGAACACTTCGACAACTATGGCTTCTCAGATGAAAGAAACTATTAGCTATATGAATTATTTTCGAAGACAGATTTGATTGAGAACTACAAGGCACTATGTCAGAGTCCCACTTGACTGGTGGTAATTAAACACATGAAAGCACATATTATTTATTGTGTATGTGGGTTCATATGTGCAACCATGAACAATTTAGCTGTATTATGTAAACACTTCATATAACAATTACACGGCCAGTGCGCCAAACATGTTACAGCTTAACTCAGGCTGGAGCGGGGCAAGTGAGCACGGCATTGGTTTTTGTTTTCGAAGCGCAAATATGCCTAATTAAACACCGCGACATGAAGGCATATGGAGGAGTCACTGCAGGTGATCAGTCAGCGTCACGCCCCATCCGCTTTACCCCCAGGCGAACGACATTCTGGTACACATTGAATAATTTGCCGGCTCAACACCACAGCCAGTCCGGTTGCTGTAGCGAAGAATGAGACTTCTTGCTTCTTCATGAAGTCAAACTCCGATTCCTCCGTTATCCAAACCCTAGCCTGGTCACCACACCGAATCCAGAAGATACATTTAACAATATTTTAAAATTTACTCCGTACAACACAGGTACAACAGTGTAATTCACACGTACACTTCGAGCTGAACGATATGTAAAACAAATATCATTGTTGTGCAGGTCCGTCTGTTTTTACCTCCTATTCTTTGCAACATTTCTGGGCATTTGTCTTAAAATGTATGCACATACAAAAGCCTGTCGCTTGCTGTCCTGTGTTTATTTATGACGATAATTCGCTACAAATAACTTCAGAAAATGACGCCACTAACCGACAGCGGACGCTATGCCTACCTTGGAATTGCAGTGTGTACAGCTGCCCAAAAAAATCGTGACCTATAACTTGATACCATCATGGCTTAGTGCCTACTGCTATGGTGTGAAGTTTTGTACGTTAGAAGCCTGTAATCGCTGTTTCATTTGGAAATTTCTCACAATTAGGCATTTTTGACAACGGATAAAGAATTTTTTACCTTTACAGGAACAGCTTTCGTAATAGGGTGGATTTTACGCTCCAGATTTCAGTGTGCTCTTGATAATCACAACAATGTACCGTTAAAATGTTAGCAGTATTAACGTGCGTACTGTTAGTCGTTAGTAATTACCGTACGAAATCTTTGGTACATTAGCCAACGTTTCATCAACACAAACCCCGTCATTAAATAATAGGTTTGTGGGTAGGTGGAAAAGTCCATTTATCATATGATAGTTATCATATATGATATGACAACTAGCGAGCAAGGTGTTGTCCATACAGCAGTGTTTAGTCTAGAAGAATCGTGAAGACTGATAGTTTTGTAAACTTGGTCTAGCACGTTCCAGTCGCTGTTTGCAGGATCGTCACCATCTCCTGGTTTCTTCCTAGGGGGTGGTTTCTGCCATCTATTGTGGCATTCGCTTACCTCTCGGTAAGGCTTCGTTATGTTGGGGGGAAACACTTCCAGGTAGTCTGTATCCTGGAACAGATGAAACTCAGGAAATAATCAATGATTTAAAACTGTTTTTCTATTATGAAGACAGCGGAAGCAGATTATCTGGCAAAGCTGTGGTGTGACTCTGGTGGAGGACCCAGAATTACATCCCAAAATACAATAACTTTCATCACAGTATACATTTTCTTTAACTGAAATGGTAGAGAATATTTTAATTGTATTCATGGTCAAAATGGTCTTTATTAGAACGCACAAAACATTCTAAAACATAAAGGTAAATTGTCTCTGTTCATGCCATGGAGCATACGGAAAAAAGAGGCATATTTCGGCATAGAAAGGGGTGAATTTTTATAATTTTTATTTCATTTTTAATTTATACTTTCATGTATATATATGTGTGTGTATTTAATTTACGGGTTTTATTTAATTAATGTGGTGATTTTTAGAATACACACACATAAATAAGTTTTTAACACATTAGAATAATTGATACGTTTACATCTTGCAGTACAATTTATGTAAACTTTATTTAACCTACACGGAGGGTATCAGATTCTCTAGCACACCTAATATCAAACTGAATACCATTCTAAAGGCAACAGGATAGTCAAAATACACATAGCTTAATACTATGGCGCTTTCGCGCAATGTTCATACGGCCTCAGATGTCCTGAAAATTCTTGTAACATATTACTCGAAGACAGCACTTTTGTAGCGACTTCATGTCACCAGCAGCAATAAAACATACTTAAGTCTTCATGTGAAACGCCCAATAATTTTGCCAAATTTAAGGAAACTTTTATTTTCTCGAGAGATTTTCATGAAAGTTTCCAAAATCGAATTTCATGTAAATCCGCAAAATGGGAAAAGCACTGATGCATGTCGAGAGGTGGACGGAAGAACGGACGGACAGACAGACAGATAGACAAACGGAAGGACATGACGAAGTTAATAGACTTTTCTCACGATCGTGCGACACATTCCTGAAATCAATAACACCCTCACTAATGGTATTTTAATCGTATTTCCGCAAAACATTTCCGATATCTAGAGTAAGGCGTAGTTCTACACGTAACGGGTAATGTACAGAGTGTTCGTATAGAACGCCGGGCGAATTGAGGCCTTTAATTTCTTAAAGCGTGCACGCAATGATATGAAACTAAGACGAAACATATATGAATTGATGGTGAAATTGATGATTTTATACGAAATATTGGAAAAGGTCGCCGTCTTCCGCGAGACACATCTGAACCCGACTTTGCAAGTTGTCCGTCGTGCGAGGCAGAACGTCGCCCTCCATGTTCTCATTCTCCAGTCGTATATTATTACCCTTCAAAGATTCCGGGGCGCGATGTTTATTCCTGTACACCTTTGTTCAGGTAGTCCCAAAGAAAGAAATCGTGAGAAGTCTGGCGATCCAGGGGGCCACAATTACGACATGTTGCTCCCATACCAACGCGGTGTAAACATGTGCCGCTCAGCGCCCTCTGTTGAGGCCTCAGAAAATTACTCATGCACAGTACCGGCACGGACACGTAATACTTCTGAAGCAAGTCTCAGATGCTTCCGGTCATTCGTTCAAATGTTACAAGCAAAAACGTCACGGGAGTTGTATATGAACAACTTTGTCCTAACTTCATGCTCAGAAGATTTCATTCTATAAGCATGTTTCTGGTCCGCAACAAGTTCTAAACACCTCTATTGTACAGGAACACAGAGTTGAAACAAGGTCAGACTCGAAATAGGTAAGGTCTCGTTTTCAAGGAAATAAACACTTGTTCGCTTTAGAAGATCATAAAATTATTCTGCATGCAGTAGAATCACTATAGAGTACAGTCTTTCATGAACAGGTATTACTTTCAAGGTTATAAACAAAATATTTACCTTTGTGAGACACGTAGTTGGAGAGCCCTAGTCTGAAATTCAGTCTGTATGGAAAGGAAACCACATGAGCAGGAAAACTAGACTAGGAACATTTAAGGAATTCGGGTAGGTATTTAATGCGCCGTTTAAATCAATGTTGCCAGTTGAGTGCTCTTTCTGAAGGTGAAAGTGCCAGGGTCAGCTACATCTGACACTGCTAGCATGCAGACTGTATCATCGTGTTGATGTCTAGAGGTGACTTTAATTATTTTACTGAGAGGAATTTTTGTATTCAAGTTAATGGATTTGCTTTTAGACTTTTAAATAGTAGAAGCGAATAAGTGCAATGATGTCCACATACAAGCAGCAAAACTGGCAACACTGCTTCAGGCTGTAGGCTTGAGAAGCGGACGACGCTGCTTGACGCTCATCTAACCGTCTTGCCCTGTGTCCGAAGCGAACAGTCCAGTCACGTGATGTCGGACTTCGAACCCCGCAATGAGTTGGGAACGAGACAATTCCGCAAATTTTTGCCAGTCTCTTTCCGATTCTAAGAACCAAGAGCTGCAACTGCTGTTCAAGATACGTGAGCAAACAGACATATTTTATGTATTTCTATGGCGACGGATGTGCAAATGCACGTATTTGGGGACTCCGGTTGTCGACAGTATCGGCCTGCTTTATTAATCTTGTGAATGCTAAGCTAAAATTTCACTGGCGTGTACGGGGCTCAGCGATTGCGGACTCAAGCTTGCAGAAATTGAACTAATGTGGAATGGAGAGGAGAAGGGGTTTCGAATTTTGACATATTGTCCACTTACAAGTAAGACTGCTGACGTCTTCATCTGACATAGCGGTTTGAAGCTGCCCTCCCGCGTTGCATCCTGAAAGCTCCAGAAATGGTTCTCCCAGTCGTATGTAACCAGACGATTTTCCAGCGTCATGTCTGCCAGCTCGGGGGGAGACTTTATGCGCACCGGACTCGAACTCCTGGTCATGATGAGAAAAAAGGAGGAAAATGCTATTGGTTATAAATATTGATATCACTTGCTCCTACCAAAAATGATACATCTAATAGACCTTGAGAAAACACTGTCAGTTAGAAGTCTTATAGAATGTAAAATGACATTTAACTGTCGGTTTCATGCCAATAGCTAATGAACTGTTAGAGATATGCGTGTGACGTTTGGCACAGAGATAAGTTATCAATACACCGACAGACTTGATATGACGCACGCATTTACGTGCCTGGTAAAGTGCGAAACTTTGATTGAACCTCCGACTTATTCAACACAGCCTGTATAAAACACGTACACATAAACAAACAACACGTTCTTATAAAAATGCATAGTAAAACAGTACCAATAATAGTACATATGTATAAATCAAAGCCTATAAAATACAAAAGTAGAATTAGAGCTTTGCTTGAAATATCTTCTTTTAGTTTTAGACCAATTACGAATTGTACATCTGAAGACTCAGTTTTGGTATGTCCACGAAATATAAGTAAGATCGTAAAAGCAAGAAGATTGAGTAGCATGAGGAACGTAGCCCTTATTGGACGGATAACAAATGCATTTAAATTTTCAGCCAAAACCTCTTTAAACCGTACTGTACAGTGAACAGTGTTATGATATTACAAAATTGGGGATAGACTGCGGACTCTAGCGAAAACTAAAATAAACATTCGGGTTCCCAAAAAAAAAAAAGCGGACAATTTCTTGATTGACTACGCGACTATTAAGTTGTTACGAAAGACAGTGCTTCACTAAATTCTTGTTAGTTAGCTCAATAACAGATGCTGCGACAGCAGACCGATAAACCCCTCACAATAATAATCATCGGTACATTTCGGCCCTTCAGATTTATTCCATCCTCCTACCAAAATATGTATCCCTCCGCCCTATTTTCCGGCATCCAGTCAGTTTTATTTTTTTACAAACAAAATTCATCATTTTTCGAGACTCTCAATTTACTTTCCAAGTCATCTTTATAATTCGTAACTTTGTTTAAATTAAATTTTTAATACAATTTTAGTTTTTCATTCTTTATTTGAACCTGTGTCATGTATTCCGATATATGTATAAAACTTTACATCTCCACAGTTTACCTTCTCTCTTATTGACTTCTTCACGGCTCTTCCTGCAGACCTGAACGGTAATGTCAACATTCAACATGTGACAAAACATTTAGAAGTAAGCAGGATACAATATTATCGTGTTTACTAAATAATCATAAATATGTAATATTTAATGGATCCTTTCAAGTATGATATTTATCTGAATTATATTTACAATTTTAGTTCCAACCTTACAGTAAACACTCAGTCTCCACTTTAAGGAGCAATTGTTTATGTTACGTAGGGAAACAACAGTTGTTTGTGCCGAGAAACCTGAAAAACACACAAGCTGTATGAGAAAAATTCAACATATTTAAATTTTTATAAGAATTGTAAATTTTAGTAAATACTCCATTTAAATTTTTATAAGAATTGTAAATTTTAGTAAATACTCCATTTAAATTTTTATAAGAATTGTAAATTTTAGTAAATACTCCATTTAAAAGTGTTGAAAAGGAAGCTCTACAGCACATCAGCACATTTTAAGTCGTATAATTTCCTTATACATAAATTTACGTATGATTTATTAAACCGATAAACACACAATTTCAAATGTTGACAGTGAAATTGCGACTGATTCAGGTTTATTGTTATTTCATTTCAACTCTACGTATTACAGTTGTCCGATAGCAGAAACTTACACAATGATGAAGACAAAGTTAAGGACAATATAAGTTAAAGTTGAAACTTTCTATAGTAAGCTGCAGAGAAATTTGACTAATGGATACTAAAGTTTCGAAAAGAAACTACTGCCTCCGAATTCAGTATTGCAGTGCCTTCCTATTACTTTGTACTAATCTATCATGCAACAAAGCGTCAAATCCTTGAAGAACATGACCTTCATATTCTACAACAAAAGACAGTTACGTAATTCATATTTCCGAGGACGGAAGAAAGATTAGCTTCACATTTAATGCACTGTCCAAAAATATCTCGACCTTACGTAACCTTAACAATGCGATACAACGTGGAAGTACTTTTCAGTCCAGTGTTCCCCGATTTGCGTCAGAGCATTGCTTTTTGGAATGTTCCCAGGTCTAACCCGTTTGTGCTTCTGATAAGACCAACATGCGTAAGACAGTAAGTGGTGGAATGATACTGACAGGGGAAACTTCTGCTCCAGTGAATGTTTTGCCCATTAAAATTACAAATGGACTGACCCAGAATCAAAACCGGGCTTCCCCAGTGACAGGCGGGCAGACCAACTAAACTCCCGGCCCATGGTACGGACTTTGTACAGGCAAAGCGGGTCTGAGTTAAATATAAAATTTAGCTCTTACCTCCCAGAAAACAAATTATATATATATCGAAATTATTTCAGCTAATAAGGTTCAGAAATAATAATAATAATAATAATAATAATAATAATTGTTAATATTTTGAGGTATTTCTGCAATTTCCTGAGCTTAAATTTTAGCGGGTGTCATTTGATCACAATTGCCCATTAAAGAAAAAAAGGGTCGAAATAAAATTCAATGTTAATATAAAAGTGAACCATTTTCATTCGAAAATTATTAACTTTAGGATAAGTTTATATAATTATCACATAGGCAAATATGACACCCTTATACAGTTGTTATACAGGGTGTTTCACGACTTTAGGGCATAACTGCAGGAGGTGATTTCCTAGGTCTTTGTGATCAAAAAAGTTCATATAAACATGTGTCCGATTTTGGACGGTTACGGAGTTATGACC
>Ga0136643_10000688_pt1 | contig 38171 bp, 17 predicted proteins | sample TergutLab28metaG_FD_96883 | JGI IMG/M metagenome (GOLD analysis project Ga0136643, IMG submission 96883) | Labiotermes labralis P1 segment gut microbial communities from Petit-Saut dam, French Guiana - Lab288 P1 (version 3) (version 3) | ecosystem: Host-associated > Arthropoda: Insects >...
CAAACACAACTGTGTCACATGAGGTGTATTTAATGACTATATAATGGATAACTACATGTTTCGGTCTGTACTGGCCATCTTCAGGTTGTCTTAGGGGAACTTAAGATCTTACTATAAGCATGCACGCGCACGTGGTGTACAGATCTGTACATAGGGCCTTATTAACAAAAACAAAAAGAGGAATCTAATAAAAACAACACACAACAAAAACAGATACAGAAAATAAAGCTTTACCTTTATTTTTCTGCATCATAATTACATTATATACACATCCTATAATTTTAATACAAATCTATGAGTCTTTTTTTTCACAAAAGATTATAAACTTTATGAAATTCCAAATTAATTGCCGATGTTACTATTACACGTGTAACGGAAATATCCCATACACTTCCAGGCTTCTAACACACTTCGCTTCAGGTTACCAATTTCCCGATTACAGATTTTTTATTCGCTTTTAGTAACTTTTTCGTGCAAAAATAAAAACACACCTTTGATGTTTTCGTAACAGACTATAATACGTGTCAATGTGTCGTTCAAATCTCACCGCGTCAGTGAAGATATAACGCGACACATTCGTAGCTTCGTTCCGTTAGAGTGCAGGATTATGTTCCGAATGTAAAATGACAGGAATTATTACCAATGAAGCATCAGGGGCAGGGAAATTATTGCGTATCGCAACCAACAATTCACAAAATAGCCGGAATTACGGGACAAACTGATATCAATGACTAGAACTAACAGTTAAAATTAGTGAAATTATCCTAGAGCGTAGAAACAAATATTTCAGCTTACAATGCCTGTGGTGACCACTCTCCATTAGAAAGTTGTTAGTAAGTGTCCTAATTGTTTTCAATGGCGTTGGGTAGTTATCGTACAAAGTAACACACAACGAAAGTATATTTAGTAACTGTAAGTCAATATAAGGACGAATTTTTAAATTAAGGCTAAATTCTGACAAAATCTTTAAGAATTAACGTAAAATATATCCAGAAATGTGGAAATTACACAGATGTATTAGTGTTTGTGGAATCCAAACAATTTTGTGTGGAACTTGTTTAAACTATCCAATAAGAACTTGTGCAGTTGCAGCCATGAAAAAGGTTAAAATACGAATTCATGTATAAACACATTTTCAACCAATAAAAATATTGTTACAAACAGTAACAAAAAAAGTCATTAAGACATAAAAACAAAACCAGACAAGTGGTACTGTCTCCCAGTGCAACTCTACGACATAAATCACCTGACAGAGCACCGTAACAGGAAAGATTCTGCCTACATTTTTCACTTCAAAATCAGCAGCATCAGCGACTGATAACTTTTATATTCCCCAGCGCTCAACTGCCACAAAATCAGTATAGAGAGAGAACACCTTAAACAAAGTAAATAAAGGCGACGTAGTGAAAGATGAATAAACCACACTGCCTTTGTTCTTCTCATTCTGTTACATAAAAACCTGACTGCCTTTCTATAGACACATACCTGGGCATTACGTCAAAAAAAAGATATTGCTGTTGTGCAGGCAGCTTTGGTAAAACTCAGCCAAAAAAACGAGACAATATGAAAGTTTAGAAACAAGGCAGGTATTCCATTAGGGAGACGCCAAATGTGAGAGCTGGCTTACTTAATGAACTTTTCCTAAATTTTCGTTAAGAAATTCGTAAAGCCTTCATCACCAGCTGATACTAGAATCCTGAATATAGAGACTGAAACACATTAAGTGTGTCAGACTGTATTTCCAATTACCCTGTAGAAAACGTTACGACTTGCATGTCAAGTGTAAATCAGTGTACGAGTTTCCCTATAGGATAGTATGAATTTGAAGGTAATTCTGGAAAGCCGGTTGACGTTTTAGGTGGAAACGCTAGCAGAAATATCCACAATTTTTACTTCGGTTAAATAACTACAAAGGTTATTTTGGGAATTAGAATTACACGTGTTCCGGTTTAACTGTACATTGGAAACAACGAGCATTATGTAGGATGGTGGCCCACATACCTACTGCATCAGCGTGTTGCACATTTCCATACTTTCCGAATTCGCGCAACTGGGGAGAAAATATGTCAGATTTTGCACTACCCCGGGGAAGTTCGTTACACAACGCCTGATGGAAATCGAGCATCAGTTAAACCTATTACATCGAATAATAGTAACAGAACCGTATTCCCTTATAATACAGCTCTCAACAAAAACTCATTATGAACATCAATTCACGGTAAAATTAGCAATATTCGTGACATCTCCTGCAGAGTACAACATCGTTACTGGGAATTTATTAATATTTCAGTAACTAGATTATGGTGATAATATTGCTGGGGAACTGAAATGTCCCTGAGAGCAAATTTTGTTTTACAAGACACGTAATATATATATATATATATACTAAACAACAATATTCACTCAAACACAACAGTAATCAAATGATTGTTGTGTTTGACTGAACATTGTTGTATAGTATATGTATGTATCGAACACTTCGGGATGGAAAACGTTAAAACAAATAAATAAACACGTAATATATTATGTGGTACAAACAAAGGCTACAACAAAAGGTTATCATATTACTGTTTACCGGACATACATGCATCCTCCTGCTCATACCACCTTAACATCAGTTCCAGGATTTAAATTCTAAAGAACAAAGGGAAATATTAACAAATAAACTTAATGAATATCATACATAAATTTTGCTCAATTTTGTTCATACGGAGATGTCTGTACCGTGGCATAACGTTGGGATCTCAATGAGGGAACTGTAAAATTAACGAGGAAATACGTAGAACAAGTATGTATGATTCTATTGCAAATCTTGTTTCAAGGGCAGACCATTCGATTTGTGTGCATATTTATGTACAAATGTTTGTTTGTTTTAGTTTTAAGGCAGAGTACATTTTATAGTGAATAATGAAGAAAAATACCAAGTGTATCCTGTGTATGAGCAGCACGTGTGGCCGACCTTCTACTGAAGAGCAACACAAGTAGAAATTAATGAAATGAGAATAGAACATGTCGGATTAAAAATTAGAATATCGTTTTTGTGACCTACTGGGGCACGTTTCCCTTTTCCATTTCCCCGTGAAGAGAGAGACAGATCCATTCGCAGAAACGCTGCCTTTTAGCCTCAGACAACAGACAGTTTACAAAATATCAGACAGCTATGTTAACAATACAGTTATCATCAAAATGCACATAGTTGAAAGGCAGTAACATAAGGATTTAAATTATTATACCAAGAAGTATTGTTTGAGGCCGCGGGGTGAGGCGTGAATATTATGACACATGAATATATATATATATATATCCTACCACTCATGACTGGAAAAAAAGAAAATCTGGATCTTCTACCGTGCACGACATGAGATTAAAACAAGACAGGCTACGTACGTATAACGTAACATTGAGGCGTGTTAGTGCAACCACTGTTACATTAGAAAAGCAAAAATTACTACATATTTGGAATGAACATTCTTAGCCTTAGGTATCCAGTACGCAATGCGCATGAACCATATTGTACTCTGTGGCCTGCCAGCCTCTGAAATATATTTTCCATATTATCTCATTCGAGAACAAGGTTTTACTGATCATAAAGTGTGTCTTTTTGTAATTTTCTCTAAAACTTTTGTCTGAAACATTTCTCATTTTAAGAATAATTGAGAGTAATATGATCAACGTATATTTTTGTATTTTTATTGTTACATCGCGCATGTTGTCGATTTACTCAATTATTACACCAACCACAGCACATATATAAAATTTATAAAATTTACACATTAAAACATTAAAAACGCTCCGACATGTTTCGGTCCTAGGACCATCATCAGGGAGCTATATGGTCTTTGCTAAAGTCACACTATAAAAAGTCACATTAATTTCGCTGTGCCAGTTGGGTATCGTGGCAGCATGCCGTGTTGTGTAATGTTATGTTGCGAAGAGTGCCCTGCCCGTAGCAGGGCACTCTTCGCAACATAACATTACACAACACGGCATGCTGCCACAACACCCAACTTGTACAACGAAATTAATCTGTGACTATTTCTAGTGTTACTTTAGCAAGGAATATATAGCTCCCTGATGATGGTCTTAGGGCCGAAACATGTCGTAGCGTTTTTAATTTTTTAATGTGTAAATTTTATACATTTTATATATGTGCTGTGGTTGGTGTAATAATTTAGTAAATGTATTTTGTCCTCATGTAAACTACCCGTTATTCTTGTTAGTTATTAATGAAACGTGAATTTTTCTGGACAGAGTTTCAAAAAGTACTCAAGTATCAAATTTCATGGAAGCGCTTGCAGTGGCAGCCGAGTCGTTTCATGCTTTCGGAAGGACATTTAGACATGACGAAGCTAATAGTCGCTTTTAGCAACTGTGTGAACGCGCCCAATAATGTGACACGTCATTGTCACCTATCTCTATGCTACACACATGTACGGCATTGGCTCATTTTTAGTGTTAGCTCTAGAAAAACCATTGTTATCTTAGTAAATGTCCAACTTTTAAGGAATCGTAACTGAATTAAAGAGTTCCTTCCCGGTCTGAGCGGGTTGTTTAGACCAGTTCTTTCCTCTCTGCTAAATTCAATACGAGAAGAAACACAATTCCTTCCAGCTCCTTCTTCACATCAATCTTTACTCTTCCTTTCTTCCTTCCTTCATTCCAACCCCCCTCTCTTCCTTCCTATATATCGCTGCAATAAGTCAGCCATTTCTACCGTCTCCGACGCTGAGTATCGCAAAGGTCCTTGCCAACGTGCAGACGGCCGCAACACAACCGTGAAAAGTGACGATGGGTGTAGAACCAACCGGACTAAAGAAGTTTCGCTACCTGTGCGAGACTCTGGCGTGAGGGTTCCAGGGAATCAATTGTTTCATCCAGGAATGCTGAGTGCCGCATAGAAACATGCCCTGTGGCACAGGACCGCGGCATAGCCCTGAAGTGGAGGACGACTCGGCCTTCCACATCACGAGTTCCCGCAAGATTCTACATCCCCCTTTACCTCGGGTGTTATCGAACTCTGGCTGGACGCAGCTTCTGACCTCGCATGCTCGATCGATGTGCCCTAACCTCAAACACACGGCCCGCGCGGGGATGCAACCCACCGTCACGTGTTTCAAAGGAAACAACACGATTCACAAATATGAAGAACAAGTAAACGTTTATTATTAAGTGCATTTAAGTTCAATTTTCGTATTATCTCTGTCAGCTACCTCACATTCTCCTACTCTAAATATATCAGATATCAGACATTAGTAAATCTGACTACTACCGGAAGATTTCCGCTGCTGTCAAGAAGAGGCCAGTAAAGTTAATGAATGCGTATGTCCACACGTTTAAGCTCTTTCGTAGGTGCTCATTCACTGCATATCGTGTCCTGCGGCAGGTCCACAGCCTCTTCAGAAGCGAATTCTCCAGCTACTGCATATAGTGCTTCCTCGTTAAAATTAAACTATCTTCTTTCTTTAAGGGCATGCACTAGCTGCTTACGTCTTCTTTTTCTTCTTCTTGTCCTTATCTTCCTTCATCAGCGTGTTTTAGCAGACAGATCTTAAGCAAGATGAGACCAATATAGGCCTATATAGCTTTCATTTATTTTATTGTATATAAGGTAAGCATGGAAGTTCATTTTATGTTTAAATTATTCTGGGGCACGTAAAATAGTTGGTTTGGAAAAATGTGAACTAATAGAACTATATATTTTTTGTCTCTCAACAATTTGGATCGAATAGCTGAGAGGATTTCGTCTAGCGATGGGTTGGTCACGAAGAAAATCTGAAAAAACTAAGTACGAATTTAATATGTTCCATATCTCTACATTAAGGAATATTTAAAATCGTGGAATAAAACCAACAGGTGCTTATGCATATAATATGTTTTATATCATATTAATTACCATCATGTTTCGATCGTTTTATTATTATCATCAGAGTAGCTTTAGAGGATTAAAAAGAATAAAATAAACTACCAAACAGTGCAAGTTGAACCACTCAGTGTTATAACAGATATCTCCAACTCTCCTTATGTCCACAAAATGCCAGATTCCATACTATTAAAGACAGATGAAATATAGTTGTTAATAACAAATAAAGCGGTATGTAGTTTATATACGGCCTGTTTACTCCGTAGAGGTTTTTATCACAAGGGGAATCATTTTATTACATAAGTTTAAACTAAGAATGTTCATGTATTGTGAAAAGAATGTAGTACAGGATCACAGGACGTAAACAGCTAACAAATCCTTTACGAATTCAGTCTATTTAAATATATTTGAACAACTATTTTTTGGGATTGGTGTTAGGGATTGTTGAGAACATCATGTCACACTAAAAAGAAAAACAGCAGTTATTTAGGAAACTAGTTTTCGATGCTGGGACATCTACGTATTCATTAGTATAAGAGAACTGGGATAAATCATTTCATCACAGACAGCTTAGACAAGGCAGCGGTAAAGTGGGAATGAGCAATGCAAACAGTAATTTAGAAAGAAGCCAAGAGAAAGCATAAAATCGTACTACTACGAAAAATCTTTTGCATTTACATCTGCTACAGGACTAATATTTCAAAATGCCTAATGCAATAAAATGTAGTGAAACAGAATTTCCCTAGCCTCATTACAGTAACAGAATATGGGGTAAATAAGGAGTTTTGCTGATCAGTTTAACGGCTTCTGAATAGAGCGGTTAGTTGTCACTGAAAATGTTAATCCATTTACATTTCGAGACAAATGAAATGAAAAAGAAGAACGCTCGTAATGAAGATAATCATAATGCAAAGCAATATTTTAAATCTTAGTTCTTGTCGTGCAGAATTCCGATGTAATCCACTAAAATATTTCTCTTGTCTTACAAAAACGCAATGTACTGACAGAATTTTCACGGTGAGAGCCAAAAGAAACAAAGTGAAAAATCTGTAAAATGTAAACAATATGGGATCCCATACTGTAAGCACTGAACATGTCATGTCCATGTACTGAAATGTCTGCCTGATGATCGTTACTTGTAACCGAAACATGTAGCTAACTTTACATTGTTGAATATATTGTTGTGTTTTGACTGAACGACATTTTAGTTACAAAACTTTGTAAATTCTTCAGCTTTTTTTTCAGATTATGTTATTTTTAAATGCAATGATGGCTAACCTAATATTTGAGCCACAAACCCTTGTGATTAGATGAAGATTTCAACCACAGCTTCTTTCCTCAAGTTTGGAAGTTGTCGCTAAACGTGACATAATAAATAAACTCGTCTTTGGAAAGAAGCGTGTAACTCTGATAAAATATAACACATGTAAAGTATACATATGTTTTTGATTCTGGAATATCATTTTACCCTAGTTGAAGAATAAAAGACCAGCTTCAAGTCACTTGCTATTTTATTTCACTTCTCATGTGCTCAACATGTTTCGGACATCAATATATCCATCATCAGGAGCTTGCGACCATTCTGTTGAATTACCACATTGGTCGCCTTTTCCTTGGTTCGATGTGTGTTGGAGATTCGAACCAAGAACAATACGACCAATGTGGTAATTCAACAGAATGGTCGCAAGCTCCTGATGATGGATATATTGATGTCCGAAATATGTTGAGCACATGAGAAGTGAAATAAAATAGCAAGTGACTTCAAGCTGGCCTTTTATTCTTCAACTATCACAATGATGCACGGTCCAATAAACATAAGAATCATTTTACCCATCCGTCACGATACAAAAACAATATTTCGTACGCGGAATTTAAAACAGCAGCAGTCATACTGATTCATGTAAGCATCTGACAGAGAATGACTCGTGGGATTTGTCCCACCCACAAATCGAAGGATACAAATTAATTTTGAATTCGCAACGTGAACTGCATACATACAAGAATATTTGACCTACTTCAACCATGACGTGCTCTATGAACAGACACTGCTTTCTCCCTTCAATGATGGAGTAAAAAAAAACAGTTATGTTCTTATATCTTTATGAAGATGAACAAGGCTGATAATCTGATCTGAAACTACAAGAAGAACACAAAGACGAATAATATTCTACAAGTCCATATCGCGCTATGCACCAACTACAAGTTTAATGTTGTGTGTTGTTTTGACGCAAACTTTGTGCATGATGTGCAGAGAAATACATTATTCATCATGATATGGTACGAACTTGGCACATTACAGTTTATAGTATAAAGTAATATTTTGGTCGATTAATAAGTTACGGAAAATGTTTTATGACACCGTCATCTTCTTCTTTTTCTCCTCAATCTCCTCTTTCTTATTCCACACATCTTATTTCTTCTTCTTTTCTCTTATTTTCTTCTTCTTCTTCTTCTGAATTTAGGACTTAAAGACCAGGTCAGTGTATGTCCCTACAATATGAAATTACTATATTTGCTGAACTCACTGAACGGCCTGCTTGTACCCAGAATACACTTCAGCACAAAATTATGAGATTCTACATTCGCAGTGGAATATGAAACCGGAATTCCAGTTTTCTCACTATTCACAACTTACGTCTTGTGATAATGTCAAGATGTTGGTGAAAACAGAAGGTGTATGAAAGGTACTGACGTTCGGAATTCTGAGTAATATTCAGAAACAGGCCCTTCCCTGTTGTCGCAGCAAAACACAAGACAAACTTGCAGAAGTGTTGACAATGGGAACATAGCGATTAATAGCCAAGTTTCCGAATAACCTAATAGCAAAGTGTAAACTTAGTTTCGTAAGTAAGGCTGGCCCTCACAAGCAGCACACCTACTCAAAACTCCAACGGCACGGTGTGACGGTTAGAATCTTGCTTGGTATTCGAGGAATCACCGCTTCGACTTCAAGGCTCTGTCTACCTGACGTGTCATAATATTACAGTGATTTTCTAAGTTTCAATGCGCCTAATTTTGGATAACAGATTTAGGACGGCGAGGATTCAAATAAATCACTATTAACACAATTCGTAATTATCTTGCATTATGACAACTGTCAATGTAGAAGCTCGTGAAGTGGAACAGTGTCGTGAAATACGAACAGAAACAAAGAAATTTCTATTAAAAATTAAATTCCTTTAACAGGGCAATTGTACATCCCAAGTTGCGTTTCTAGAACAGACAATTAAGAAAAGCATTTCTTCTTCAGGATTACTCACACTTCACTTGCAAAGTTTGCAATTCAAAACTGCAATTGAACTTTGCAGTTTATGTGCCATGAACATGCGGAATACTTTATTAATACATCCTTTTCCCCTCGGTTTTCGAAACACCTGTGTTATCTGCTATGAGTTGTAACTTTCCACCCATCATTTTGAATTAGGAGACTAACGCTCCATTATCACACAGCGCTTTAGTAGACACAGCTTCCCGTCTCCTCCAACTTCTGTAGGGGAAATTCACTTTCTTATACCAATTGATTTTCTTGGTAAGGAGAATAATCCCTCTAAAAGCTTTCACACTTTATCCCATTTTAAAGTTGAATTAACTGCCATTTATTCCTGATGATCTGGAGGGAATTATTTCACTCCATAAGCACTCTTTGTTGCAATTAAAATATGACAAATCAATAACACTTTCCATCAATTAAACTTTGTTATAATTGCACATATTGTATTTACACAAATGGAGTATATCAATTAAACAGATCTTTGCTTCTTTTTAAAAAAACCGTTTTGTAACCAGTAAGTCATTTATAAGCCTAAGCATGACGCTTGGACGAAATGTTTTTGATTACATAATTGTGATCCTTATTTAGTCTGAAATTAACAGCCTCAACGAAATCGTGCATAGAGTACATAAGTGGAGTGCAAGTAAATTTGATGTGTTCTCTTCTGTCGAGACACACACCTTCAAGTTCGAGCAGGTGATCGATCAAAATTAGGAACAAGAAGACACGCGTTTCACGAAAACCGCTATATTTAAATCCAGATGTACGGCAAAATTTATTTTCAGAAAAAATATTCAACTTTCCAACGGCTGAAACATTTCTTTCCACTTACAACTGTTACAAATTTCAGTGCCCAATTTTAGCTGCAATTGTATTTGACTGCCTTACTTGTCTAGGGCAAAAGCAGCTGTCAGAGCCAAGACGCTGGACACACCAATTTTTATTCATTAAGCGCCAGGACTGCGACAGGTCCAATGTATCGACCGGTTGTCCCTGGGCGTTGCATTTAGATCGTATAGGACTTGAGAGAGTTTTCAATTCGTTTCATTTGACGGGTCTACCCGTTTTAAGTTTTGATATGTTGCATCATTCACTAGCTCTTCTATGAACGTGTTAGAAGGAAATTCGTGAAGTCCATACACCAACAAATGCACTTTTTATTAAATTTGACAAAGTTTTAAAATTTACATTAAAAATCACTTTGACTTGCTGCTACATGTTTCGGTCTACGACCATCATTACGGATCCTTCACTAGAGCCTAGCTAAATTTATATTTAGGTTAAGATTCGGTATAAAATTACATCGTTATATGTTATGCAGTGGTGTGGCAGCATGTCATAGGTATGGTGTGTGTGTGTGTACTGTTCGGTGTGTTGAGTGCGACTCGCACTCAACACTCTCCGCTAGGTTTAAACCCAAATATTCCGAATTTTACCCAATATCGTGCATTTATGTTTTCCATACGATTATTAAAACATACAGCCCATGATCTTCCTAACAGAAGCAAGCTTTATTCTCCGTGAGGTACCAACTGGATCATTAATACAATGCAAACAAATTTTAGTCATAAGCGTTTTAGAGTAAATATTTTTGTACAGAATAATTTGAAAAAGTACTGGACATGACAATTACACCCTGTCGGGCACGAATATACTTCCTAATTTCTCTGTGCAGCGAACATGCATCTGAACCAACGTAGCTCACGGGCACAAGAAAGAAGCTAAAAACTTAGAACCGTAATTTAATTTAATAATTCGGTTGAGTTTAATCCGAAACAAATAATGCAAAGTAATGTGATTCAAGAGATGTACAGGATGCGATACTTATAATTTATAGTTCAAGTCAAGGAATTACAAACGATATATCAAACGAAATATAAGCATAGACGGCCGAATAAATAAGACATTTTTAAACTAATTTTGACAGCTATCGTGTAAAAGACATTCAATGTACCAGGATACAAAATTAATTAAACGAAGAAAGAAAATATGGTCCACCCTATACCAGACATATGTATGCAGTAAATGAAAATAGGGTGAATGTCTAATTCAAAACACAAAGAACGTTTTTGCACATCAGGTACATTCCAGATGTCCAGAAGCATTGAATTCAGTGCTCTCCCATGTACATTTATACTATCATAAAGGGGATTTTGAAATTGGATTTGTATGATGTTTTAGAAATAAATTTCCTGTGCAGTAATATCTCATTTTATTCATAAGTATGACATATTCTCAGAGAATTTAATTCTCATCCATCCATATAAAGTTCCCAACAATCGCACTTAAATTACCACAGCAGAAAATGCATTTAACAAGGCCAATTTAAAAATAAATACACTTTGGATTAATATTACAGGATTTTACTTACACGTGTTCAGAGGCTTCTATGTACCTCAGCTATATAAGAATAGTGCAAAAATTCAATGTCAGGTATATTTACGAAAGTAATAGCTGTGAATGATGTACAAAGTTCGACGTTCTTCTGTATTATAATAATAATTAGGGCAATAAAATTGTGTATGAGTGGGAATTAGGGAGACGTGGGAGGGACAGGAAGAGACCACCATGAAAAGACAAGAAGTAGATGAATATTTTCGCTTACTAATCACAAACTGAGTTCGGGTTTTCCGCTCTGATGTTAAAATATCATCTCCGAAGTGAAAATCTTAAAATCTAACGTATGATACTTTTCCGTAATTTCTAATGATCGTCCGAAATGTGACGTCGTGCAAAGGAAAAATACTTTCTGTATTTCGTACAAACAAAAGTACAAGAAAACAGTCTGCATTTTTTTTTAGTTGTTAGGATTTTTTTCTCGAAGAGATTTATACTTTATCGTCGAACTTCTGGAATGAATCAAACTTTCCTGATCATATGTATGTCGGCTTTTATGACCCATTAGATAATAAACTTTCAATCTAGAGGCTTCTGTCTTCACTCCATGATGGGTATTACAGTTTCAATCAATCGAGTTTTAAAAGTGTATCAAGAAGCTGCAATGTACCCTTCTTCTACTACTGCAACACGCAAAAAATATGCAGCTAGTTCTGTCCTCCTACCTTCATTTCGTCCTCCACTGTTCATTGAGTTCCTGTCTCCAACTCGGTTTAAGTAGAACTCTCTTTTACAGAACGTTATAACAGTACTGTTCAGTGCACAGCTTTATTTTTCTTCATTTTTTGTGTGCACACAGAATGTTCCACAGCAAGTTTCATAATCTTATTCTAATTTTATTTTAGCGAGACACGTCTTACAATTTTATTAGTCTAGCAGCAAAGATCTTGTTTATTTATTTATTCGTGAAGTAGTAACTTCATATACCTGTCGAAAGGCGAGACATTGCCCAGTGTTAACGCGCTCTTGTCGATGCACAGTAGCGCTCTGTTGTGTACGGTAATAGCCATATGGACATTCTGGTAGCATACGAGTAGGGAATTTCTTTATTAAGTAATGAAGTATTCTTTTTTAAAGAGTGGCTGTGTCCGGAGGTATTTTATTTAGTTCACTGCGCCTGTTTTTTTGAATGCAGCCACATGAAACCTCAAAATTGAACTATTTTACGTAAACGATAATGCAACATTTAGCAAATAAAGGTAACGCGTTTCTTAGGGTCCATCTAACGACCAAATACAAAACAAACAACCTTCCATGCGCCTCCGCTAGATAGCACTAGTGCACTGGTTTCCGCAAGCGGTTACTTGAGAAAGTGGTTGCGACGCCGACGCCATTACTGTTCAAGCGTCGCAAGTGATTCACGAAGCAAACTACAGATGGCACGCAATCTGTGTTGTCCTGACACAAGTTCAATGCAGCAAAAAAAAACTGCCCACCATGTACATGTATATATGTATTATTTGTTACGTAATGGGGTTTCAGTTGACCTGCTGCACTTATTACGTGCCTGCAACTTCAAAACTTCACTTTTGGACTCATTAGAACATAAGGTTCATTTAACAACGTTGAAGCGACGCAGACTCCATTTCGCACCACGCGTCGTACGCAGTTCTTAACTGAACCAACAGATGGCATGCATTTCAGGTGTTGCCTTGCAAACAGAGATGTCGAAAGCAAGTGCGCCGTCTCTTGTGTACGTGGTCCCCGCGTTACAAGGAAATAGGGCGTACTGAGTACATTAAAAGAAACTTGGGGGAACTAAGCCTAATCTAATTTAATTTTACTACTGTTTTTGTTAACCGTGTATGTCTCAAAGAATTAGAATTGATTTAATTCAGCTAAACATATAATTCTTTGTAGCTTATATTTTCTTGATCACAGTCTACAAGAAGTTTCGTGTAACGTAATGTAAATCACATTAGTTCAAATTGTTGTATTGGAAAATGGGATAAGTTTTGAAGGCAAGCAGATCCCTTTTGGGAGACTGTGAGGTTTACTTCACGGTACAGTAGCTACAAATTAGCTTTATTACTAATTTAAAACAAGAATACTGCTGTTGGTCTTAGGACCTTGCTGATGAGATACTGTTTCTTCAGCCTAAGCAAAGGAAGTGCCAAGTTTCTGAGTCAGACAAGCTCCTTCCTCCATGCAGCTAGAAGACATACAAATCAAGTTATGCGGAAGGGCGGTCACAGGACTTATATACTGATTGTATGGCGATCGTCATGGAAGAATTTTCAGAGTAATATCATTAAAAAATACAGCCTGCCTTTTGGAACATACTAGAAATCGGTGTTCTATAAGCGCTTAAAAGATCCCTTTATATCTTGTGCAGTACACATTTATTGGTTAGTCCGACCACGAGGCGGATTTTAGAAAGTGTTAATACAGCGATTCTGGAGTTCCAAGCGATAGCTTATTCTCATTCTGTTGTTAAAATAACAGTAAAATAGCAATGCTTACAAAGTTTTAAAATGTTTTAAACTTTGATGGTCTGTATCACGTTTTACATAATAATCTCTGCAATTCTATCCAGATTACCCTCACAAAATCTTGATACGCCCACATATATCTCTTCATCTTCAACGAATTCCAATTCTGTTCTTGTCAACTGACAATAAAGTCGCACTGTAAAGTGTGCGCGTTAAAGTTAACAGGCGCGGTCCACAAAAGGAATCGCGCACGAAGGGCTAACATTCATTAATTTCATGTTACTAATAACAAAGGAAATAAAGTTAATGAGTGCCAGAAGTGATAATATTCTATGAATGGCATGAAAAGTTTTCATTTTGCGAAGGCCCTTTGAAGTAAATTTCTTGATTAAGACAAATAATTAGCAATAAAATGAAACACTTCCTTTCTATTAAAGAAATATTAAGAGAATTGCGCTGTCCCGATCTATCACGCAGCGAGCAGTGGTAAATTCCACTACTCGCTGCGTGATAACCCAGCAGAGCGCAGTTCTCTTCTTCTTCGCGGCGGAAACCTGAAATAACGGAAATAAATACTGGGTTTATAAGGAAGTGCTCAGTGTAGGTTGATGTTCAGGCCTCATCAATCTTGTAAATAAAGCCAACTTGGTGTACAATTTTATTAAAATATAACCAACTAATTGCACCAATATGTGATACTAAAATCTTATTTACACATTAAAACACGTCACTTGGTTAAAATAATTCCTACAACCAAGTGACGTGTTTCAATGTGTAAATAAGATTTTAGTATCACATATTGGTGCAATTAGTTGGTTATATTTTAATAAAATTCAATTATTGCACGGTAAAAACATGAAAATAATTGGTGTACAATTTTTCTTAGTATGTTTATTTCTTTTCTCTACATGTTTCGGGCGACTATGTGCTCATCATCAGGAGAAACAACTGTGTTTGTGCGACACTTGTTACCTGTTATTCTGTGTGGATGACTGTCTGGTATACAGGGTGGAATGAAAGTTATCATTTTTCCGAAACATGTAGAGAAAAGAAATACATACTAAGAAAAATTGTGTACCAACTTTGCTTTATTTACAAGATAATATAGGGATACACGGTCAACAAAACATAAAAAAGACCTTATCAAATTGGCGAAAATTCAAAACTAAGCGAAGAGTGAGTGTAAAATAAATACCGAGGATTCAGTATTCATACAAACGTCTTTAATGCCTGCTTCAAAGTCGTACTGCAGACTACTATTTTGGGAAAACAAAGAAAAGCAGTCTAAAAGCAATTACGGCATTATTTTTATTACTTGGTACAATGGCACATCGATCTCCCTGTATACAAGTCAGGAAATTAACGCAGAGCGGCCACCTTTTATCTACCTAGACACCCGCAAGAACTGAACAAATGATACGTTTATCACAAAACGTGTGACCTGTTGTTCTGTACAAATTCTGTTACATGTTCCTCTAAATAATCAGTGAGGTACACTGGACATGCACTCAGGAACATCTTGTCGACCTTCTTTTAAAGCAGTTGTTTACATTTTCCAGTCGAAATTAAAATTAAAATGTCTTGACAATTTCAGTAATATAATCGAATTTCATGAAAATCCTTCCAGCTGTTCTTTCGAGTTATCGCATGTATACAGACTGACACACTAAAAGAAGGGCAGAGGATTTATACAGACGCCAAGCAGGGATGAACAGGCGCCTTGAACGATAAAACACGGCCTTGTAGAGACACATACTGCATTTTATGTTTTATGTTTCTTCACCGGTTTAGTACGTAGACTAAGTAATACATATAGCTATCTGCTCAGTGTAACGCGAAATGTGTAAGAATTTTCGGAGTCTCCCTTCCAGTGTACATTCCAAATTACCAGCTGCTTTTCGGTACTAAATGACTGCGTTGACCTTGGGTACTGGCTGATCCCCTAAGAGAGTGGCTCTTAGATCTGTGATCGGATTGGAGATAATTGGTCTTGACACAGAAACAGCAAGATTTATAGAATTAAAAACCTTCCCAGTTACGGCATTGACCAACATTTTTTTTACGGCATTGACCAACATTTTTTTACGGCATTGACCAACATTTTTTTTTAAAGTAATAAGAAGTCCGCTTTAAGACAAACAACGTAGAACACAATTTTAAGAAGAAACGGCGCAAAGTGTCTCAAAACCATAGGCCGAATTCCTCTTAAGCTCTATTCCACGACTGGTGCGTGCTGAGAATAGGAAATACGAAACTGTATGTTATGCAACTTCTAGGAAATACAGTTGGACTGATTCCTTGAACAGCATATATACACAATAATCCGCGTGCTACGGTGGTTCATATGTGTACCAGTTGCTCTAATATTAATGTTTCTGCATTTTGTTCACGACTCTTATTTTAAGGATTTCGAATGACTTCAATTACAAGCAACAACTGTCTCCCTAAACTGCATTAACTGTTTTAACTACTTCCTCTTTACAGTTGCATCTGATATGAGAAAGACAGCTTATTTGTAAATACTAAACAGATTAGTTCCAGTCAATAAATTTAAAACACATTTTTAATAATTAAAGAGCGTCCTTTTACAATCGTTTCACTTGATTTCATTAAGTGCTAAATTAAAAATATATTCCAATAACACTTGTGAAGTGACTGTGCATGACGTGACAAAACGTATGCAGCAGGGAGGTGTTGTAGGGTCTGGGCGCCCCAACGTGAGTCACAAAACTAACTACATGCAGCTTGGTAACTTCTTCCTTATTTCGATTGAACTGTACCGCTCATTAAACTAACTGCAACTCTTTTGTTCCCTTTGTCCTGGCCGTACTCTCGACTCGGCACTTTCATGTCATCGTCTTGTCCTTGTGCTCTCTTTGTAATTGGCCAATACGCTTTTGAAATCAGAAATCAAACAGGAAGAGAACCAAAACGAACAGAATATAATCAAAAAGTCAAATTAAGTTTAGATGGGAGGGGCGTCAGGCAAGCAAGGGGAAAATACGCAATACACACGTGTTTTGGGTTAGAAAACCTGAAAGAATGGGGCCAACTTGGAAGGAATAGGAAGAGATGGGTGGATAATATTAAAACGGAACTTCAACAAATAGGACAAGGAGCGCGTAAAGTTCATTAATGAGTTGAAGAATAAAAGACCAACTTGATGTCACTTGAGTAGTGTCCGTGTTGCAGGCTGCAGCCTGCAACACGGACACTACTCAAACCCAGCAGCACCAAATCTCCAACACACAACGAACCGAGAACAAAATTACCGATGTGGTAATTCAACAGCACAGTCGCGAGCTCCTGATGATGGATATATTAATGTCCGAAACATGTTGAGTACTTAAGAAGTGAAATAAAATAGCAAGTGACATCAAGTTGGTCTTTTATTCTTCAACTAATACGATGATGCACGGTCCAATAAACATAAGACTGATTACTGCGGCTCAGGATAGGGCCAAACGTCAGACCGTTTAACACGGTAACGAAACTTCGAGCTGCATGAAATTCGGAGAAGTTATTGAATAGATGAGGAACTACCAGTTTCCTAAAATGATAGCCTGCTCTATGGAGTTAGTCACTTAAGATTCTTCACATTCGTGCACAATAAACGTCACGAGTTCCGGTGAGGTCACCGAGATCTTTTGACTGTATTAACAACCATTTCCAATGCGAAATGAATATTTATAAAAGTTATTACTTTCGTAATTAGGAGAGTCTAAAATTCCCGAGGTGTAGGACGACATACACCACCAACTGTGATTTGGCAATCATCCAGGCAGGCAGTTAAGTCTGCGGGTACACCAAGAGAAATGTTCCATAGTGTCTGTCTGCCAACCTCGCCGCTTAATTGCGTCGTGGTGAATGTAACATCTCCACACCACTGCGAATTCATTTGACCACAAGCGGCGCCTTCCACAGCTAATAGCCTCAATAACAATAGTGCGGTATTCTATAAGAAACGTATTCAGAAGCTGCAAAGGGGAACAATACACAGCGGCCTGACATGTCAGTCCGGCAACTCTGGAATTAACCTATTAAATATAATGAAAGTCTTGAATCTTAAACAAAGAACTGAGACATATCGCATTATGAGACTGCTCTGGTGCACCGGTTAATATGCATAGCGTTACAAATAAAAGTGGCAAAGTAACAAAAAGATCAATGGGTACATTTTAATTCACAATTATTACAAAGATTTCGGGACGAATTTCGCCATGTTTTCTTAGATTTTTTGTAATTACAAAATGAAATCAAGGCTATATCCCAGAGTAGCCAGTAGCACAGGATACCTTCCCACCAAGTCTTCATCATCATCATCATTTATCTTTCATGGAGTTGGGCCACTTGTTGACCCGTTCCGATCTCACGTAACCAGAAGTCTCTTCAAGGGGTAGTGATGCGTAATACTATAGCCTATCCTACCCAACAGTCATCCTCACCGTCTCGTGGTAAACCCTGTTCTCACAAACGAGGAAATGACGACCGAGTCACAGCGGTATAACTGTTTCACCAGGAATGGAGGAAAGGCCATCCCTAAACATGCCGGTACAGAGGCTAAAAGTAGCAATCCTACTACTGGACTTACCCTGCTCTGGGCCCGTCACCCATTCAGGGGAAATTGTAACCACTGGCAAGTCTCACGGAAAGAATCTGGACAGATTTTCTTCAAACCAAGTAGTATAAATTTCTAATATAAGCACAAACATATAATTCAACGTCATCTTCAAAATTTGCTGTGTAAGGTAAAATTACAACCTTGAATCACCTGTCAGATTCTCAGGAAAACGAAGACACAATCTTGTTCGACTATGGATAATGATAAGACTGTAATGACGCTCTGCAGTGTACCAGGTACAATTTCTAACCGTCGCTTCAGCCAGTGGGAAGAATTTTGTGGGATCGATATTTCAGGCAGGGGCTATCCGATTTGGAAGTAAAGCGGGTGACTTCAGCGAGTCTGCACGAAGTTGTTCATGGAAGAAATGTTAAGCCCTCAAACAGTCCTAACGCCGGAATTTCCTTCAGAGTAGATGCAACTTAAGTTCATACCCTGATCAATGCCTGTACCCATCCGACACCTTTAAACGAGTTCTAACTCTCGGTACGCTGCACTAAACTGTACAGTTAGTTAACCAAGAGACAGTTCATTACACGGACGGAATACACGTAATCGGGCAGAACTGAGGGAGAAGCTGACATTGGTCTTCTTCATATTCACTACATGTCTCATCAATTCTTCTTGGTTAGGGTATGGATTAATTAGTAAATTGCTGTAAAGATATATATCGTTAAGTAAAAAAAAATTATATATACATATCATCAAACTAAGAGAATTCTTTTCAAGAAGGGACTAAGTGGTTAAAAACTAGAGTACATAGTCTTAAGCTGTACTTCATTTATCAGTAATATTTGTCCAAAATGAAGCAAAATTTCAGCACTATGAAGTGGATGCACTTGTGACTTAGCCTTACATTCTCAGAGGTTCCTCTAAAAGTCGCATTGTAACTGAACTACTAACCTGGAAAAAGAACCACTTGTACAGGTAGAAGAGCGGCCTTATTTCCTTCTCCACATAACTGTTTGAAACCCGAAACGTACAGCATTTCGCCTAAGAAGTAAGTGGTTTATTGATACTACAGCTGTTATTATGAGTTATAGTGTATTAATATCACTCACTCCTTTATTTAAGTATTATGAATATTATATTCGTGGAATAATTTTCAACTAATGGCAGCCAGTAATATTTGGTCTAATCACATTGTGAGCCAGGAAGATGTACATTAATTTACTCATTCCTCTTCCATTCAACAATCATTCCGGTGTAAAACAGAGTCTAACTTTGGCAGTCAAAAAACTGAAGCGATATTCAACTATTCTCTCCATAATCCGATGATACAAATTTATAAACACTTCAGATTTTAACTTATTTATTGTAGACTTACAATATGTGTTCAGTCAACACAACAACATTAGAAATTAATGTATTACTACAACATGTTTTGACTCAGGAGAGTCATCATCAGGCTGATTATTTAAGAACCATTAAATGCATTACCCTTTACAGTATGCAATAGTTACATATATAATACGGTAAAGGGTAATGTATTTAATGGTTCTTAAATATTTAGCCTGATGATGACTCTCCTGAGTCGAAACATGTTGCGGTAATACATTAACTTCTAATGTTGTTGTGTTGACTGAACACATATTGTAAGATTACAATAAATAAGTTAAATTCTTTATAACACAACGGAATGACTTCCTTTAGACTTCAGATTTTCCTTACATATTTATTGCAAATTCTAGATTGAGTTCAACAAACGTATTTTTCAGGTGTACCACAATTTAAGAACTCACTGGGTAGGTTAAACGGGACTTACGAAGCGTCCGACACTTGTCTACTTCGCACTTAACGATGACTCGCAAGGAGGCTCAAAATATAACGAAAAAAATTACATATAATAATAAGTTAAACTCTCTTATGTTTGAACAGGTAAATTATTTTCTAAAAATTACCGAAACTTGTGCAGAGAAAGAGAATGACTGAAATAATTCACAAAAAAAATTTGATTTTTCTAGAAAAAGATTGGCTTTATTACGGCAGAAAACACCATTGAATATTCATTTAAATGATAGTGCGGATGGTGCCGTGCCGTCGCACGGCACCATCCGCACCGTACACACGACCTACGCAGCGGCTCTCAAGACCACCACCCATCCAAAAACTCGGTGCAGAAAACCATATACTGCAACTCAACATCTAATGCTCCTGATGATGGGCGTATGTACCCGAAACATGTCGAGCTAAGAATACATCAATAAAATTACCTTGTTGCATCAAGTTGACATTTCACTTTATTTCATGAGGAAGATGCACGGTCAAACAACCCCCTTCGTTTATTTAGTTTGTTTGGTGAATGAAATAATGTTATAAACGAATGAGTATTCAACAAATGTTAGCCTTTTGAAAAATAAAAATAGAGTCCTCTGACTGCAGACCATAACGACACGTGATGCTTAAGCACGTGTTTAGTACCCGTAAATACGACAAACTAATCGTGGTATTCACACAACAGTGAATGCCACTTTGATTTTTTTGTCAAATCTCATTACCTTAAAACCAAAGTTCATACAGGTCTACATGTGTGACTTAGTATCTCACCACCCACTAAACGCCTGAGTTCATGCTTTTCAGTTTAAATGTCTGCAGAGTTTGAAATACCCACGCAGAACCATGCGTGCTGCCGACTCGAAAACTGCAGATAGAACATTTCACGGGCGTTAGGACACGCATAAAAGACGTAAAAATAGCAGAAGGAAACTTTGGACAAACGAAATGCTAGTGGCGATTGAAAAGGATGAGCGTATTTGGACAGGTGGAGCGGAACAAAGAGACCTTACGTTCATTCCTCGGGACCTTTGTAGCTGCAGCACTCTCCAAAATTGACACTACATCACTGTTTGAATTCAGACGCAGGATCCTGTTGCGATGTGAATGTCTGTGTTTGAATGTAGGGGATATAATCGCGTACCTTTGTAGAACCCCGAAAAACAAATTTAAGCTGTTATGGAGAAGTACTACACAGCAGTCTAACTCTCTCTCTCTCTCTGTGTACGTACATCCCTCTGCTTCTCGTGCCCCTGATTTTACACGACCATATAACAAAGTAAACTATTTTGAATAACATTTCTCAAATATCATTATGTTGAAATAAAAAAATGCAAGACCTAATGGGCGGAGCAAACAGCATGCGAGAGAGAGATCAGAAACGTGAATGTATTTAATTATTTAATAACTCATCCAATAATTTATTCACTCTCGCATTCACTCAATCATTCTTCATTGAAGGCCTTTTCCAATGGTTCATACTGTAGCTATGTGAAGAATTACGGGATAAAGAGTAAATAACTAACCAGAATGTACATGAAAATGGGATTGTTTTCCAATTTGAGGTAATACGAGGGGATCTGTCTGGTGTGAATGTGTGAAGCTACTGGAATCTCAAACATTTCAAAGCTTTTATGAAACAAGACGCGAAATCAGGATCTCTCAGTTACGGAACAGTAAATTTATTTGCCTGAAATGCACGACTCAAAATCATGCCAAAAGTAATAAGCCCATAATTGGTGACCATGGCGGTTGCAAAATACAATATGAATTTATTTTGAAATAAACTACGCATAAAATTGGTTGATTCAAAGATTAGGTAAGAAGTGTAATAAAGAACTCTTTCCCTCTCGTTGCAGACTTAAGTACATCTAGTTGTCTATAGCCTGGATTAACTAATGCTGTCTCAAGTGCCTTCGAAATACAACTGCAGAAGACCACTAAAGGTTTCGTCATGTATGTCCACCTGTCCAAATAGAAGGACTCGGCTGTCAATGGATGGATTTAAATGAAACCGTATATCAAACGAATGTAACACACGCCTCACATTAAGGGCGTGTATTTGTGATATCTCTTCTTGTACGAGATGAGTACAAGAAATACGGCAGAACCAGAGAAGACAAATATTTGGTCGTCTAAGAAATAACGCAAATATGATTTGTTTGGCCAGAAATGGAAAGAAAAAATATATGAAGTAACAATTTTAAATGTGGCTCGCAAAGTTACAATGTTTCAGTCTACTTCTACATACGTCATTATAATTATGCAATACGGCGCCAAACGGATGCAATTTGTTGGGTTATGACATAGTAAACCAGTGACCTATACTTCGTATGTATGCAGTTACTGACTTTCTAATTTATGCGATTTACAGGATGCGTAATTATAGATAATACAAACATACAAAAAAATTACTTAAAATTTATTGCTTAAATCTGGGAACATGAAATTTGGTAGTGAAATTATGGCCATACCTACATATCTGAGCACGAACTGTTGCTTTTAGATTATTAAATTTTTAAATATTTCGACGGGAAATTTGAGGTTACGACCGAAAAATTTAACATAAAATAAAAGTGAACAAAAAAGTACGTAGGTGAAGAATGAAAGACCAACTTGATGTCACTTGCTGTTTTATTTCACTTCTTATGTGCTCAACATGTTTCGGACATTAATATATCCGTCATCAGGAGCTTGCGACTATTCTGTTGAATTACCACATTGGTCGTCTTGTTCTTGGTTCGATGTGTGTTGGAGATTCGGTGTGGTTGGGTTGGAGTGGTGTCCGTGTTGTAGGCTTCAGCCTGCAACACGGACACCACTCCAACATTCCTGTAATATAAATTATACCAAGTAAGTATCGTCAAAATAAATATAGAATAACACGCCTAATTATTTGTGTATAAAATTATCTATATTTATTTTGACGATACTTACTTTGTATAATTTATATTACAGGCATGCTGCCACAAAACCAACTGGAATAGTGAAATTAATATGACTTTTAATAGTGTAACTTCAGCAAGGACGATATAGCTCCCTGATGATGGTCCTAGGACCGAAACATGTCGGAGCGTTTTTAATGTTTTAATGTTTTAAAGTGTAAATTTTATAAATTTATATAAGTGCAGAGGTTGGTAAAATAATTGAGTGACTTGACTATTTATAATATTTATTTAAACTCTCGGTCCCTTCTTATACTATATTTGCCCGAAAGATTTCTACGTGTGGTAAGAACAATTACGAAAAGGCCATCTTCTAACACGCGTACCTATGGTACCGTAATTCAGCAACACAAAGACGTGACCTATAGAGGCAAGATTTTTAATCTAGTTTTAGAGAATAAAATGCCACTGAAATCCCTTCTACTCCACCGGATGGAAGGCCCGTAATTTGCCCAATTACACGATGTTCATTTAACCACAGTTCCCTCCCGCACACTTCAATACATTACTCCTAGTTCCCATACAGAGATTTGTATGAAGTTGAAGGCTGAAGATGTCGCAGTTTCTGAAATAGGCGTCCCTTTCCTGCGAAATGTTCAGTCGTATGGCACTGGCCTCAATAAGAATCTGTTGTTTTCACTCCAGGTTTCCCTCTCCAGGACAACAAGGTGGATAGAGACCAGAGTCTCTCCGCTTCTCCCAAGGGAACCGTAAGGAAGAAGGGCAAGACCAGCCGTGACATGCCAACTCTGCTCATCGCTCAGCCGTCCTAGAAGGGCAATCTGTTGTTTCTGTATTCCCTTACACTCCTCCTTCTTCTGAGTCCTCCAGAAATGTCTTTGTGAGTCTACTTTATACCTTTCTTTTATGCTTTCTTTCTTCTATTTTCGAGTTCATTCCCTCCGCTTTTTGTAACGGAACCGTTTTCATTTTTGTGCAGTTTTCTACGGCTGCAACTCATGCGCAATACACACAATTCACACACACTAAACGGAGCAGGTAAATTTGAGCTGTATAAATACACACCAGTCTCTCCCTTGCGAATTTTGTGGGATCAACGGCGAAGACAAAAAAAGAAAACCAACTAGCACTGACGTCCCTAATCCGAATATAGGTCGACACAACACCAAGTCAGTTTTACCTCCTTCAATTGTGATTAACGTTAACAGGAAGGAAGACACAATACTACTGGTTTCTACTTCTGTTTACATGGCGCAACAGTCTCTAGTGGGCCAGGGTCTTCTCATTATCCAGCTTTCATTATCACACTCAGAGATACCACAACCGGTATGACCTCCTCTGGATTAGTTATCAGCCCGTCGTAGAGCCCTTTATCTGTCAACACACAACAGCTATCCACGCACCCGGTGGGATATGAACCCACAATCCCAACAAGCGAGCGGCCGCAGACCCACGCCTTATACCGCGAGGTCACTGGGATCGGCTGTGGTTTCTACTACTGATTTATATTTTCGCTACGAGAGTCATAAAGCAATTCAGGTACAGTTTACATTTAAACCACAATTACTCCAACGACATTCTGGTCAAGAGTGACACGTTTAGAATATTTATAACTCACACATAATGTATGCTTGTGGAGTCTTACAGACTGAACGTGAACAAGACGCTGAATTTAGAATCTTACCAGAGGCACATTTTACTGCAAAGTTTGTGGTATATTCTACGACGTTGTGTGGATCTCAGTCTAGACAGCGTCGATTTTCCTTTCCTTAATCGAAGGAGTTAAAGAAAATTCGGATACCACTAAATGCAACGAATTTCTGAAATAGCAGAGAAACAGTCAAAACTTAATCTGGCCCATAAAGTTAGTTATTTGGTTAGGTAGTCATTTTGTTAATAGTCTTGATGATAACTGCACAACAAATTCTGTGTTACAGTTAAAACTCCGTTAACGGTAAACATTGCTAGTTGACGTAAAAGGAATCACAACAAAACATTCGACTTTTATAAACATAAACTGAATTTAAATTGATTAAAATTTAAGTTGTGTGTTTTAGTTCGCTTGTAACTCTCCTGGAGGATAATGTTACACAAACAGGTGGAGCCGGGAAATGCAAAATATTCTGTTTCAAAGGCAAATTATTTACAGCAGAGACAAAACTGATAATACGAAGAGCTACTAGAACACCACGGCATACTATCTATGGGGAAAATAAATAAAAAATAGTTTTCGGAAAAATGCAATCAGCAGAAGGAAAGAAATCTGCAGTTCCCTGAATTGCAGCGGATTTATGCCATTCACGTTTTACGTAACCTAGATTCACTGCAGTACAGAGTCTTTCAAGGAGTGGTGGAGAGGCAACATAGAGCATAATATCAGGGAAGAAGATGTCGATATCGAAAAACAAACTTTTGCTGAGACCTCAGAAAAGATTATTCCAGAAAAGGAGAGTAAAGGGCAGGCAGGATAAATGACAGTGTGTGCAAATAAGTATTGGGCCTAAAACGGAAGAAAGGGAATTGGGAACAGAATAGGAGTAGTGGAAAGTGTTGGAAGCAATTTCCTGCAAACGCTCTCCTGTAAGCTCTCGGGGTTATATATATTTTATAGAATAGCAAACAGCACACCACAACATTTGCACGTGCGTGGCTGCACCCTATTTTCTCGCCCGCACTTCTCCTCCCTTCCAGTCCAATGTGATAGTCTCTGTATGACTTCCGGTCTGGAAAAAAATTAATTCATACACCGTTAACATGTCGCGTGGTTTATTTAGGGTCGTAAACAAGCGACTGTCCGCGCTGTATGCAAACAGAAACACCGCCGCACGTAGCAGTTCGAATGGAAACGTTCTGACATCAGCGTATTCGCTTTCAATTTGTAGGATACTGTAGCCTGCATGTGTCGTGTTTTTTTAAAAGGACATCAATATTACCATTAAAAAATCAATGTAAATAATTAAGATATACGTATAACGTTCATACACCAACAAAAGCACTCTTTATTAAACTTGACAAATTTTTAAAATTTACATTAAAAATCAATTTGACTTGCTCCTAGATGTTTCGGTCTACGACCATCATCAGGCTGCCTTCATTAGAGCCTAGCTAAAGTTATATTTAGGTTAAAAATCGGTAAAAAAAACTACGTCGTTGCATGTTATGCGGTGGTGTGGCAACATGACATGCTGCCACACCACCGCATAACATACGAGTATAAAGACGTAGTTTCTTTTACCGAATTTTAACCTAAATATATCTCTAGCTAGGCTTTAGTGAAGGCTCCCTGATGATGGTCGTAGAACGAAACATGTAGGAGCATGTCAAATTGATTTTTAAAGTAAATTTAAAACTTTGTGAAGTTTAAGCTAGCTTGGCCTCGTTGGAGGGAGGTAGCTGCACAAAATTACGACCAGTACCAGAGGCTGTAGTTACAGTTTTGTGTACTCCTGATGTTGGGTGTGGTTGACACCCGAACATGTAGAGTGAACTTCAGTATAATAAATAGACTGCCTTGTGTTTTATCTCATTGGACAATTATTAATATATTTGGTGTTGAATATATATGTAGTGTATCGACAAACGTAACTCCTAAAAGTTTGAATGGTAAACACAAGTTTCAGAATACTGATTTATTACATCGGCTACACTGCTTCAAGACTCAGACGAGTTTTAACATAAAATATCATTAAAATGAAAGATAATTTAGTTATTCGTGTTAAATAAGATAAAAGATAATCCAGGATATAGATATAATACCAAAACTACATATCTATACGATATTATACTTCGTTTTAGACATGTCAAATTACTTCTGCATTAGTAAGAAGAATCTATAATTAAAGCAATACAGTTTTCGGTTCTCGATATTTGGTTACGGTTACGATACACGTAGACTAGTTATTAATTTCATCATAAGCGATGTACGGATGCAACTCAATAAGCCTCAGTCTTCATATCTTGGTAATATTCCATTTTCATAAAAGTAACTTTGTTCCTGTCCGAGCCATATTGTTACATACGAGAAACAGAGGTGTGAAAATTTTCCTTCGATGTACCTAGTATGCATTATATTCAGTAATAAAGGAAACTCAATTGGCATACACAAAGAAACAAGCATTATTTTAAATACGTACCTTAAGGTGGTCCTATTACCTAAGTATATACCGGAGACCTAACTCGTCAATAACTGTTCGGAAAAAAATATTTATAATAGGTACAGGGTCCCACGAATGGACTAAACTGTTCGCATCAGCAGACCTGCATGGCTACAAGAATTTCACGACATTTCGTATCAGTTTTACATAATTACTGAGCACTACGTAAACATAGACGCAGAATTATTTACATCTAAATAGCAGCCGGAAGAATTTGTACAGCACCGGCCATCTGTAACAGAATGCAAAGTTCCAAGAATAACCCATCGGTCTATTCGCGGTGTCTGTGGTGGTTCATCGACAGTAATTCTGCCATTCTTTTGTGTTTTCGGAGTTCTGAAGTTCCATGAAAACTAAAAACAAAAGAAACGGAAGAGGAAATGTTACAGAAGGGAACACGCTTTTGTCTAGTATATAAAAAGACAAGTTTCTTACTCTCCGCGATGATAAACAAACGTGGAAAAGAGGCAAAAATAAAAAGAGGGAAGTCGAAAATGTTTAAAGAAAATTTACTCTGTGCCTTTTTCACAAACCAAAGGCAAAAAAAGAACAGGGTGGCACACCAACCGTTGATGCCCCAACCGTGAGAGACCACGTGCCATCAGCAGTATCTGAAATGTCACGGTGGCCCACCGGTTGCGACGTTTCAGAGATGGCAACCTCACTACTAAGTATTTTCTTATAATAAAACCAACTACATGCATTGATTTCTCAAATTTATTTTTGGAATAAAACTACATGTTTCGGACAGTTTCTCTGTCCATCATCAGGAGTTTTTCAGTGTACACACAGTAATGGTATATGTTGTGCAGGTTTGCTGACAGCTTGAAAGCAGGATCAGGGCGGAACTGGTTCCGTCCCGATCCTGCTCGCAAGCTGTCAACAAAACTGTATGTACAGTGAAAAACTCCTGATGATGGACAGAGAAACCGTCCGAAACATGTACAATTTTATTCCAAAAAAAATTTGAGAAATGAATGCATGTAGTTGGTTTTATTATAAGAATTTTTCACAGTGCACGGTCACCTGAACGTCAATCTCACTGTATAGATCCACTCATTACTAACTTCGGCGGCAGATGGAGATGATTGGTCAACATTCCGTTCCACCCCCTGTACCCCAGGGAAATAACTTCGTTATTCACTAAATAGGCGGCTGGTTGGGCCCCCGATACGGTTGTGACTTTTGCACAAGAGAAAGGTCTTTTGGTCCTTTACTCCTATCCCAAAAGGATTCGAACTTCAGACCATCCTGCCCATAGCCTAGTTGCTACACCGACAAAGCCACTATGGCTTTATTACATTTTACATGGGGGGACTCTGCAGAGTCCCCCCATGTACCCACACCACCCATCCTCTATGACACATACGAGATCTCGTGCCCACTTCTCCTCCTAACTCCCCGCTGTATACAACCCATATAGTCTCGCATAACTGCTTACTTATTATTTCATGTACAACCTGAAGATGGCCAGTGTCAAGCGCCGAAACATGTAGTTGTACCTTATGTAGTAAATACTTCATATACATATCTTTACCATCAAATAGAAGTTGTGTTAGACACGTACATACACTCCACTCTGGCTAGTTTAGGAACACAGCGGGGATGACGAACCTTATGATGTAATTACAAAACGTACATATATACGATAAATTTATATGAAGATGTAGAATTTCCTACGCTTTTGAAATGCTTTGTAATGAATGTTGGGAAGTCTTGAGAAAATATCTAGACACATGCAATATTGCGTGTGATATTAAGGTGGCACTTCGTAAGTAGGGTCATGGCGAGGTGACCGTAGGGCATGCACATGAAATGTATGCGTATTTGATACGGGCGATAGTCCTCTGCGAAGAATCTTGAAAATATTTCAGGGAAAACTCTATAATCGGAAGTTATATGGTTTAATACCGGCTTCCAATTATTAGGATATTCAACTTTATTTCATAAATTACTTGACCCAGAGAACACATGTCTAATTATACTGTGGCACAGAACATTGCCCCTCGCAACTTGCTTAAACGCTATTATTGGTAACATTTTCAGTACAGTTTGATGAAAACAGTTGATCATAAGTTATTACATTTAAGTGTGAATGTAAAGTACAGGGTGCATATTCTGCTACGGAAACAGTGGCGATGTTTAATGGTGCTTTTTGACAGGTTGAAACACGCCAAGAATAATCGTTCCAACAGATGCACGTCTGTGTTTCGCGCAACAAACTTTGAAATGCGCTGAATGAAGTACGTCTGCAAGACTTTTACTTAACCACTACCAGTGCCTTGTCCTTGTCTTTGTCATACTCACACTTCGTCGTCTTCGTCGTCTTCTTCGCCGTCTTCTTCTTCTTCTTCTTCTTCTTCTCCCTCCACCCTCAATTATGCCTCTCTTTATGCATCTTACCTTTTCTCTCCTCTTCGCTCATCCGACACCTTATCTGTTAGCCCGCATCCCCTTTTTCTCTCTATGCTCCTTACCGATTTTTTTTCTTCTTATGTAAACAAAATTTATCTTTCTTACTACTAAATATTTTAAATGATATTTGCACATCATCAACCTTATTTATGTACACAATTTCTGCAATTCCCATTAATTAAAAGAGTTTTCGAAATTTCTGCCATCCTCCATATAAATACATGTACACTCCACAGGACACGCGATAAAGAGTAAACTTGCTATACCGCTTCGCACCTAATGCTACTGCCCAAATGGTACTCCTAAATAGAATGATGGAAACAGCATTCACAATTACTTCTTTCCTTCCCTCTTCCTTCTGTTCGTATTGCTGAACCATACATGCAAATATCCGAACTTTATTATTTATTTAGTTAATATCATTTCACTCTAATTTTGGTTCGTTATCGAATTCATCCTTGTTAGTCGACCTGACGTTTGCCTGTGCACAGAACCACCGTCTAGACCAGAAGAACAGGCGGCTGTCAACACCCTGTGCGTGTCAAGTCACTCAATTTACATTTAACCTCTGAGTAACCAAACATGTCACAACTCTACGAGCTTGCATTCGTGACGTTGAAGTTCTAGCTCCGAACTGCAGCTTTCATATGCCTGGTGGTGTAATTGGCTTTAATGTGCAAACCCCCGCAGTGAATGTTGGGATCGTGCACTAAAACAAGCTAAGACAATCATTTATAAATGATTAAGTGATTATAAGTTATCAAACATGTGTCTAAAATTAGGTCTTGGAATTAATAATCCGCGTAGCTAAAATAAACAGTCTTGTTTACAGTCTTATTAAACTGCATAAAATAAGAATTTGACCAAACGTAAGCTGACAATACCCTTACTCAAACTTTGGTTTGGTTAGTAGCTACTGTGTTGATGGCTCCAAGCGAACTCAGAACTCCATAACAGTCCTTGGCAGACGATCCAACCTGGAAGCCGCGGGACGTTGGCAAGTACTTCAGGGCATTTATCCACTCACTGAACTTCACATGTTACACAGTTCAGTGCAGTATAAAAAAAGGTTTTACCAAATGCAAAGATGAACTGTACGATCGATATTGGTCTTTCTATTACATGGCTCCCGAGACATGGAAAATTGTGCAGACGACAGAAGAATCCCAGCACTACACTCACGCATACAATAAATCGGCACGGCAACATGCTTATGTCACTGTACTGCCATTCCCTTCCAGAAAAGGAGCGCCGAAAATAATAACGACTTTAATGACAAAATAATGACTACAATAAACTCCAGACAAGTGGACTGGCGCAATTACTTTTATGCACTAGAATTTCTAGAAGAATTTATGAAACAAGCATATGATACAAGTTAGGAAAACTTCATGTACAAAAGATGCGTGTGACATTTGATGTCACGCTGTTCACTGGCAAAGCAGTGCTGCTTATGTTGTAATGGTGTTACAGAATATTGGTGATGAATGTACGAGATATGAAAGAAAGTTGCAGCGTGCCTGAAGCAACTTACCCAACTTCATTTTTTTTTGGAACTGGTAGAAATAAACTACGACAAACAGGAAGAAAATCCTATCTGTCGCCCCATTCGAACCGACTCTATTTTGAATACAGGTGTGTTACCAGCTCGATCAACATTTATTTACTTATGATTTATTTGACGACATTTTCCATAGCCCAGTCCATGCATAGCCTAAGATGCTGTGTTTGTCACTGAATAATGAACGGGAAAGTATGAGTGTGGCAGCGGTCACGATCTACCTTCAAGTTATCCTTTTTATAGGGATTTTAACCAAGAAGAGAGTGACAGTACATCCACACATAATAGACAATACATCAACACATAATAGAGTGACAGTACATCAACACATAATAGAGTGACAGTACATCCACACATAATAGAATGACAGTACATCAACACATAATAGAGTGACAGTACAGCGACACATAATAGAGTGACAATACATCAACACATAATAGAGTGATAGTACATCCACACATAATAGAGTGACAGTACATCCACATATAATAGTGACAGTACATCCACACATAATAGAGTGACAGTACATCCACACATAATAGAGTGGCAGTACATCCACACATAATAGAGTGACAGTACATAAACAGATAATACAGTGACAGTACATCCACACATAATAGAGTGACAGTACATCCACACATAATACTGCACGTCTTCCATGCAGCTGATATAAATAAATAAATAAGTTTATTTATAACAAACTGCACTTCTATATAGACACATAATCAGTCCTACATGTTTCGGCTATTATTGATAGCCATCTTCAGGAAGTATGCTAATGTTGTATATTTTAGTATGTAATAACGCTCCCTGCAGATGGCTATAAATAATAGCCGAAACATTTAGGAGTCATTATCTATCTATGGACAAGTGAAAGTTGTTGATAACAAGCTTATTTAACACAGAATGTCCGTTTCCGACCTTACATTTCATCTCGGTATATCCCAAACATGCGAAGATGCGCCACAATTTCGTTCAACGTACACACACGTCTGCAATGTCCGACTGCTATGAAATGTGTACGATACACAAAGTACAGACAAAAAGGATTGGGTTACATGAATAAGACGATGTCTGGTTGAAAGATATATATGGATTATTCCATCTATTATTATCATCGTCGACTCAGAAACCATACTGCAAGTTACCTTACCCTAGAGGGAATGATTCTACAGCCCACATATCAGTTTATGTCAGACGTTACAAGCCTAGGTTCAATCTGATACGAACACGTTCTTTGAAAAGAAGAGAAATATTCCATACTATAGCACGATACGAATCCAAACAACACTGAGGAAGCATTTCATAAATTGCCTTCTTGGTATAACTGAAGTCTCTGAGAATATGTCTGGTGCATTCAAGTTATTATGAAGAGCATAACTAAAGACGAAAGTAGACTATCAGCATGTCGTTCCGCACGATTTGATATGAATTATGGTACTGCCTAAGATAACCCGTGATTACTATTCAAATGTGTTTTCAGTAGCATGGAAGACTGTGAAGCTGTATCCATTCTATTTGGCCAAGAAATTAAGTACGTTCCTGAAATTATTTATAAAGTTTCAGTATAAAAAACGGGCCCTCTTTTATAAGTTTCAAAAATAACTTTGGGACAAACGGGCCTACCCAATGTCTGGGGAAATTCGAAGCGCAGTGCCATGAAATGGAGCCAGTGTAACCTGCAAGGTATTCAGACGACGTTAGGACTGGGCCACCGATAGATCATGGTTCGATTACTGACATCTATTTCAAAAACAGACTACCTCAGCGGTGCAGATGATTTACCGACCAGTGGGATCCGGACGCCCTTTCCTCGGGGATATAACGGTCGCAGTGTGAATCTAACCACTCACCCTAAATAGTGCCGAGCTTAAATATGAGTGGAGCTACACTGGAACTCCCCAATGTACCTGCATGGCCTACATAAGGACAATTTTCCTTTATCACGACTTGAGGTTTGTTAAATATTTGGCTACGTATGGGCTACGCTTAGACGAATCACAAAATTTATTTCAGTACTAAACCACTAAATGCCGTCCTTCAAAACCACAAGTTCAGAACTTGTATGCTTATATAATTTCCCTCACAAACACGTTTTACTGACCAACATTTCTCCCACTGGGACATGAAGTTTCTAGGAACCTTGGCAATACAACTGTCACAACTGCTCGCTTGTCATATTCTACGAACTACAAAAATTATTTCTAAGAATTCAATCGATTCTATATTACGAATTAAAGCCCGGAATTGAAGTTGATTTGCCGTTAAGAGAAGAGTGTCATAAAATCCATCAATTACAAAGAGAGTTCTAGCTTTACACTGCCACTCTGATAGCTAACACATCTGAAATAATAAAATAAGTTCTGTGCTTTAGACAGGTTAGTGACTTTGTGGAAAATACGAGCAATCGTGTGGAAAAGGTTGTGACCAAGTTCTACGGGCTCATTAAATTAGCCAGAGAACCGTTACAATGTCCTGTACGAGTGTAACGGCTATACGGTTTGTTGTATAGATATCACAACTCCCAACTTTAGAACTTGCTGTTATACGACATGAATTCATTAATAGAAAAAAATTAATATATTTTATTTATTCTACTCTTTGCGAATTACCTTCAGTCACGTTCAGTGATTTTTCTTAAACATCATTTTATCAAGAAAACTTGGGCTGCGTGGGAGGATAGTGCTAATAAAAACTTAACACTGTTTCAGGTTCTTGATTTCATGCTTCTAACTCACAGCGGAGGGAAGGGAAGAAACCTTAAAATGTGACTATCAAACTTCGGGTCCATAAAGAGTAAAAAGAATCTGCGAGGCGGTGAAAGTGGCTGAAGTGCACCGCGATTTTAACAGAAATTAGACATTAAAAGTCTGTTACCCTACGTTATGTGAAATTGGATTAACCATCCTTTGCAAATTTTGATGTTTTGCTGACCGTGCATCTTAGTATATTTATCTTAGTAATTAACCAACTTGATGCACAAAATTTTGTTTTACAGTAAGTTTATTTCATGCCTCTACATGTTTCGAGCACCATGTGCTCATCATCAGGAGGTCAAAATTATATTATACAGCCTCTGGTATCATCGCCATCTATAGGTGGCAGTCCCGTGCACAGGTTGAGAGAGGACACTTTTAACCTCCTGATGATGAGCACATGGTGCTCAAAACATGTAGAGACATGAAATAAACTTATTGTAAAACAAAATTTTGTGCATAAAGTTGGTTAATTACTAAGATAAACTTCCTTTGCAAGTCTACAGCTTACATCTATTTTAAACTCAGGAAATAAATATTTAGTCACTTTCGTGTTTCTAGGATTTTATGACGCATGTTTTTTGGTAGTTCTAAAAATTTAAAATTGTTATTATTGTTATTATTATTTAATGTAATTGAGTTTCACTCTGTGGCAGTATTTCTTATACTAGTAAGAAATGAGAATAAGTATACATAAACGAAACAATACAAAAAAACAATCAATACAAGTACACGTATTACCAAAACACCCACACAATTGTCAAAACATCCATACATACACACACCCACATATTACAAAACAAGTTGAAGCAACCACAGTAAAAGATGCACACCAAATGAAATAGTCACAATACAATCAAGTACCCTCAGTACAAGGTCATCCTAAAGTTCATTGTACTTTTGTCCCCAAAAACTTCAACGTAACTCACTTCCCTTCACTTCACTTCAAAACGAAATCACTTCACATATATTACGTTCACTGTTCTCCTTACAACTGTATGAAGGCAAGTTTCATTTATCTACTCTATGAAATATACTCAATTGTTTCTTCAATTTAATGAGGAAAGATGTTTACCGAAGTAGCCCTACGTAGGCCTGAACACACGCACATTTCAGTACGTTGCGCTAGATTAAGTCAGTATTATTATGCCATCCTACCGAAATCCAAATCACTATCCTGGACTAGTTTCTGTCGCCTAAGCGCTTACAAAGAAAAGATTGAGTTCTCAAGCTACAAATTCAGCCCACCTGCTTTAACGTACCCCTAGGTATAGATGAAGAACGAACTTCTTCTAAAGATACGTCCTTTTGAAATCTTCAAAACTTCTTTGGGTTTCGTACTGTGGATAATTTATTACACTTTTCAGAGATGTATATTCATTAGTTCATACTACGTCAAAAATTCTCTGTCCGAATAAAACTTCTTGAGGCAACGAAGTTCATTAAACGCGTAGGAGATCCATATCAACTACAGGGAGGGGCTTAAGATCACTCACTGGCATACCAGTAAGACGTTACCTAGTGTCCCTCGCTCAAGACAGGGAAAGCAATTAGAGATTAATGTATATTTAAATTTAAACCTAAAAAGCTGCCGATAATCTTATTGAGAATGGTGTCAAAAATATTCTGAAAACAGATTCATCCTTTTGTATGGTATCTTTATGGGCACCCTAGAATCAGGAACTTGTCAATTCGTGCAGGGTTAGTACGTGCAAAGTCAGTAATAACGAGGGACGCTTTCTAGCAGTTCTCGCTTCTTCTTTGTCCCACTCTTTCCAATTTTCTTCACTCATTACTGACCATTATGGCGTTAATTGAAGTAAACGGCAAGTACCTTATCGTTACATAAATTTATACTTTCCACTTTCTCAGGAACCAACGACAAATGTTTAAAAAGTTCACAAAATATCATCTACAGAGGGAACAGCGACGCCTGTTCTAATTTGTGACCGTGTGTGGTGTACCTGCTTCCCGGAAATACCATGTTATAATTCAGAATATTTACGTACCAAAGAATCAATAAAGTGGTCGGTACGTCAGACTTCGTAATTTAACCAGACGACACCAGGCGCCAGCAACAAGCCTAATATTTTAGTGTTCGTTGAACTGGCCAGGCCTTCGTCTGAATGAAGTGTTCAGTGGCAACACTGCTACAGTCTTGCGAGTTATAAGAAACGCATGAACAGAATTTCCTGCGAATGACACCGCTATTTTTGCCATTGCTAGAGGTAGAGAAATATAAAGAGCATGTATTAGAGCTAAGCAAGTGGTCTGTGAGAAATTGGCCCTGATTTTAGCATGCAATGAATATTATTCTCAGAGGTTTCTATACGTGTCTATTCTAAATAGGACAAAGGGCTTAATTTTTAATGGATGAAGCATTAGATGTGTTGTTAATGTCGAATGAACGATTTCCTCTACACGTTTCATCTAAATATCTACAAGAAGATCATTCAGCACCAGTTATTGAACTTCTTTGAAAATCGAAACATGCAGGAGAAGAACCTTAACCTTTTGGCGCCGGAATTATTTTTTTAATTTTAGAACATCCTGTATATAAAATGTGAATAATACAGGAACCAAATACGTTAGAATTATGAAACAAACTACATTTTGAAGAAAAAAAAACAGAGAGTATATACCATGTTTAAAATATTCAGTACCTATATTTGTTGAATAAATATATATAAAATGCAACTTTAGAGGTTAGCGGTGCGGTACGTCAACTATAGTTGACATTAGGCGTCAAAAGTTTAATGTGCGTGTACATAAAACGAGTCTTAAATAAGGAAGTGTTCCACTCTCTTTACGACTGAAGGATCATCCTGAAGATGATCGCTAGGATTGGAACAGAAAAAAAGGAGAGGCGATTAACTTATAACCTAACATTCAGGCGCGTCCGTGCAACCATAGTTGCAGTGGAAAAGCAATAAGTATTACATATTCTGAGTGTGTGCCTATAGCCTTAGGTATCCAGCATGCAATGCACATGCGTCATTTTGTCATCTGTGGTCTGCCCGGCTCTATAATATTCTGTCACATTACCTCATAAGGGGCACGATTTAAAAGAAAAAGTTACTGAAAATAAAATGCGTGTTTTCATTTTCCCACAACTTTTGTCTGAAACGTTTCTCATTCTAAGAAGAACTGGAGTAGGTATAATCAAAAATGTATATTGGACTTCAGGTAAAGTATCACTCTTCTTGTCAGATTTAATGAAATTTGAATTTTCTCAACAGATTTTGGAAAAATATTCAAATATCAAAATTCATAAAAATCCATCAAATGGGAGCCGAGTTCTATGCGGACGGACGGACGGATATAACGAAGCTAATAGCCGCTTTTCGTAGTGTTGCGAACGCGCCTAAAATCACGATGTAAATGACTACGGTATATACAGTTTAGTAAGCTATGATGCTATTGTTGTGTATAGTGTGATTTTATAATTTGTGTAATCCGAAACTTTAATTTACTCTACAACGTATTATCACGCTATAATTTAGAGCATTATAATGCTACAAATTAGTATACCACTATGCTGTAATTCTGCTTAATATGATGTTTTAATTTTGTTTCAGTTCCGAATAATCACCTTCTGCAAATGAACTACAGTTCCATAAAAAATACATCATGTATAAAAATTGACGATGGGATCTAAAGACCAGTCTCAGAATAACTAGTTTCGTCCTCACTCAAAACATAAAATTGGCTATGAATTTGACTTTGAATTTAATATATATGACGATAAAATCGTGCTGTTAATCTAACTGGCGTTCGTTCACTATAACACAATTTATGGATGCATGACTAACAGGCCATTCCAATCCAGCACAACACGAGACTCACTGAGGCTTAATTTGAGGCTCGTGATGGCTTATTGAAAAAATATTTATTTAAAAAAGTTCATCATCATCATCATATGTCTGTCATGGAGTTAGGCCACTTGTTGACCCGTTCCGGTCTCACGTATCTAGAAGTCTCTTCAGAGGTCTGCCACGATTCCTTCTGCCAATTGGGGAATAGTG
>Ga0136643_10000689_pt1 | contig 38164 bp, 33 predicted proteins | sample TergutLab28metaG_FD_96883 | JGI IMG/M metagenome (GOLD analysis project Ga0136643, IMG submission 96883) | Labiotermes labralis P1 segment gut microbial communities from Petit-Saut dam, French Guiana - Lab288 P1 (version 3) (version 3) | ecosystem: Host-associated > Arthropoda: Insects >...
TGGGGGTCAAAAATTTAAAATTTGTTTAACAAAAAAAATATAATTTTTTTCATTTAAAAATTCCTTTTGCCCCCCCTTGGATTCTTGCGCCTGGGGGGGGAGGAATTTCCCCCCCCCCCCCCCCCACCAAGCTGTACCCTCGATGCTAGACACAGTGTTCATAAACTTGCAGAGTTGGTCATTAATTCTGATTAAAGTTATGTATTTTAGAAGATATTTGTTATGTTATCTTCACTGACAGTCGTCAAATACTCTGAAACATCTGTGAGATGTTGGTTGGTCCATACATTACTTGTTAAGACACTGAATCAGATTATATATATGCACAGTGCTACACAAGTATTGTGTGGTTCATTGGAAATACTTTTCAATGTCCTTTCAGCCAAAGCTTTTACTGTGTCATTAATAATTCACATTTTCTGAAGTTTTAATTAGTCCCATACATTATTCATATTCTGTAGCTTAATTAAATTACTTGTAGACCATGTTACATGAGAAACATGATACTTTGTCAAAAATAATATTCAGGATTCCAGTACATGAAACAGTTGTGTTGGTGGTCACTATGATTATATGCTTTAATTCAGTAAGGTCACCAAAGTTTTGTAAATATTTGGGTTGCAGGATACTGTGCCATGAGTCACTTACTAAGAATAATAAGATAATAATGCTGTGATAGTTGTGTTAGTAATTTTCTCCCCTGTAAAGATGGCTTGATGGCCTTGTCTGAATTTTTGGATCAAAAAATGTATTTTATAAAGCAATATTTTTATTATCATGTTAATATTTTTCACTGCATGTGTGTGTGGTGTGTGAAACACCTAGTGGAGGTTGGTGGTGAATGTACTTAGAACTATTGAATATATAAATAAAATATGGGTAAATTATATAACTACATGCAGTAGTGTCCCCCTTGAGAAGCTCTTAGTCAGTCAGATAGTCAAGATATTCTTTCCGTTTTTCAATATCTGAACATACTGTTGTGGCAGTATAAGTCCATGATATTGTGCTGTCCTTCGGTAAATGGGTGCTTATATTTCAGACTATCTTGCTTCAGGGTCCAAGTAGTCAAGTAGCGGAGGTAGTAGCAGTGGACAACTTGAACCTGAAAGCTGGAGGCAAGAAGCTCCCTTGAAATGTCAGCACCCATGTACCAATTTACCACTTGATACAGTGTCTTATCCCTGAAGACTTGTCTTTGTCAGAACCACTGTGCAAACATGAGATCTTACATTCATTATCCTGTTCATAAGAGCCTACCACTGAACTTTATGCTGATCCTTTTGAATCCGTTCCACACCCTTGGACCAATTTCTTGAAGATCCATTTTGATATTGTGCTAATTCTTCATAAGCAATCTGTTCCCTTGAGATTTTGTGGCTAAAATCTTGTATTCATTTTCTTCTACCCCACATTCAGCTCCTCCAACCTTATTTTTTATTTTATCCTCCTTCATTTGAATACCTGCTATCCATTTACTGCAACTGAAAACCTAAAATAAGTAAAATAAAAAAATTCCTTCCACATAGGGCTGTTACAATTAGTATATGACTGGCATGTTGTCAAAGTTCTGCTCAGAGCAGTATAGTCACTTCTGTTTAAAGTGTAGTCTGCCCCTGCAGCTGCATTCCTAAAGAGCCTAAAGAGCACTGTCTTATGAAAAAATTGCATTATAACATCATCTGATTTGGTTAGAATTATGGAGTTAGTGGGTGGTAGATTCAACAACAACAATATACTGAAATTTTTTAAATATATTACATTATTATTGGTTTTGTGCTCTTCTATAATAACATAGTATTAATGACTGCTCGTCCTTTCTTTAATTGATTAACAGTATGAAAATGGGGGAAAATAATGAGCTTTAAGGGAATTATGAGATATAAATATAGATACATAAGTATATTTACATTTATTTTTAACATGCAAGAAGGAGAAGATGACTGGAGGCAGAATGAAGGTGGAAGCAGATACTGTGGGAAATGACCCAACCATCTACGGACCATATGATTCAGGAGCAGACCAAAGTGATTCAGCAACCTGTGTTGGGTCATCTGGTGAAACAACTAGCCAACGAGGTGCCGGTAGATGTTCATGGCTCTGGGTCTTTATGGATTTTGGTCTTAACTCAGACTACAAACCGGTCAGTCGTCTTCTGTTTCTCGTGTTCCTTTACTGAACAGTCCACTGTGTGGTAAAATGTGATCCTTTTCTCTCAAGCAGTTCCCCTTGGGATACCAGCAGCTTGTTGACATCTTCCTACTGCCCTTCCCTTGCTAGTGCTATGTACCATCTTGGACCTCTTCGTATATTCAGGCTGATTCTCAAGACACCCTAAAATCATTAATGGCAAGCAGCAGCTTATGCCGCACAACATTTAAGCATGACTTCATAGCATCAAGTCTGTACACTGATGTCAGTTATGTGCATAACATTGAATGCCTCCCAGAGGTCACCATTTGGAGCATCTGTCAACTTGACAGAAGTGTGGACTAGATAGTAGGCTTTGAGGGTAGCAATAACTGCTTGATGCAATGATTGTTGACAGTAAGTTTTATTTGCTGGCAAGAACACAACTTTTACATTCTTAGGCAAGTCAGTAATTTTGTAACTGACCATGCATTGTTTCCAACACATGGAAAAGATTGGACAAGTTATCTAGCCCTTCTTCCAGGATCTGAAAGGTGCCCCAAAGTTATGAATCTTTTCTGAGTGCACAAGGGTGAATGATACTTGTTTCAGCCAGTAACTGGCACTTGCTTTAGTTTCAAATAATGATAGTCTTTCCCTAGTTTGAACCCTTATGCTATTTTCTATTATTCTGAGATGTGCATACATTCTTGAAGGCATCTTCTTCAGCACAGACTTTTCTCATCAGTGGTAACAACCGAACAAGAGTGTAGCTGCCTCTTTCAGTAGTTCCTTCAGGGTGTCAGGAAAGCATGCACACAGTTGTTGCTTCTACAGTTAACTTCACATTTTTCAGGTTGAAGTAATTTTTAAACCCTGCAAATCGCCCATTACTGGCATTAAACTGTTCAACTTTTCAGGATTATACTATGTTTTTTAAGTCTTCATTAACTGAAAAGGTTGTTCTTTTATTGTTACAACACCACCACCGCACTGCTTCTCTGTTCCACTGTCTGTCCACAAACAGAAGCCTTCCTTTCAGTCTCTTCTACTGGTGTGGGCATTGCCCTGGCACTTCATTTGTGTTTGTGTCACACAAGGATTCCTTCCCTTAATTTTGCCAGTATTTGCACAAACAGTGCACAATGTGGATTTTCTAACTCCAGTTGCATAGACGATATCCTTGTAATATTCATGTCACTTCAACATACCAAGTATTTGTGTAAGAGGAAGAGCATATCTTTTCTTCACTTCCCCGTCACCAGCACCACCATAGGATGTACCACAGCTCAAGTAGTTACTCACTGGCCTGTCACCACGAAGGTTAGGTTCGATGTTAGCCTAGTCTCTGTGTGTTTTGTGGCTAAGTAATACTGCAACAGATGTTTCTCGGAGTGCTTCACACACTCCATCAGTGCTCCATACACATGCATTAATCTGATACTGATGCTAAATAATTTTAGCATTTAATAGTGTCGTTAAATTTCACATGTAGGAAAGGTCTAAAATCTGGAATATTACTCAGATCAAAAATGTTTAACATGAGAGTCAATTGGGCGTTTTCACTAAATATTCAAGAGAGCTTAGTTCATTATTCTTTATTTTCATTTTTATTTCTTACATTTGAGCGAGATATTGTTCAAACTAGTGCACAATACTGGGAATTACATTAAGCAAACTCCAGTGTACCCTGGTGGGCTGAAAGTTCAATTATATTTCTGAATGGCTCTGATTACAAATTTTTGACAATCAGATGAGCAGAACAATTTTTGGCACTTCGTACACCAAAGAAGAATTGTTAGACATAAATAAACGAATTCCACCCACTCTGGACACAACCAACCGTCAATTATCGAGGACAATGCCGGTACATTAGACAAGCATTGTCAGGTTTTGGTTACACATAACAGCTTCCCATTGTGTATGTTTGATTTGTCTTTCATACACTCGCTGTTCGTACGTATCACATGTATGTTTACCGACACAGCTGTAATTTGCCATGCATGAATTTACTGTATTTTGTAATTTAAAAATTTATAGGACTCCTTTAGTTTCACTAACTTACGTTTTGGTGTGATCCTGAATCATCATTTTGCTGTAAATATAAATTTTTGATTCATACTGCAGTGTCATAGGCTTCTGTAAATAACTTGAAGTGATTTTTACAATAGCAGAACCTCTATTAATTGACAGTTTGCAAATTCAGAGCCAGACGACAGACAGTCAGCTGTGTTTCAAACTCATTTTCGTGTAACATACATGAAAATATTCAGTAGTACTGCAATAAGTGTATGTAAGAAATCTGCACTTGAAGAAACTTTGAGCTAATGAATGAACTTTGTGCCTTACATCAGTAAACAACATATATATATATACATATAGGTATGAGCAATTCGGGGTTGTATTGTACACACACATTTACTGGATGGACAAACATTTTTACAGGTGAGCAGTTTATAAGGATTTACAATGATACCAATTTTAAAAAAATGTAGTCTTCATAAGATTCTTAAAACAGTTCTAGAAAAAAAAAAAGAGTATACAAGAAAGCTTTCTAATATTTTAAACAAAATGAGTTGGAAGTTTCCTCTTTGTTACATACTTGCAGTCACTTCCAACTGCATATACAAAATTCCAGAATTGTACAACGAAGGTACATCCCGTTCACACTTCACGATTTTACTGCTGTAGTTTACCTGATGCTCTGGTAACAATATCCCTATACATGTATTTTATTTCCTAAGACCAAATGTTCTGCACTGTCAGTCATGTTATACTGTAACATAACTGGATTGGGTAAACATTACTTTTACCCATATGATGCATATTTGCAACCACAATATATCACTGTGACAAATGATCTGTATGTAAAAAGTATTAATTGTGCATCGCGGGAGATTCCCATTTTTAGAGTGCTCAAATTGTATCTAAAAATTATTGTCTTTCTGATTACATTAAAGACCACTGCCATCTTTCAAAATCATGACTGGTGATGCATTACAATCTCATAATCCGATGTTCTCTGTATTGTTACATGTACTGAAATACACCATTTTACCAGGGACTGTCCTTGATAAAGTCTTTAAATTCTTGATATATTGCAACTGTTTATAATAATAATAATAATAATAATACAGTGATGATAATATCTATGTGGCACACAACAGTATTCAAGTTTAAGACATGGACTATAAGCAATGAAGTAACTAGATCCCATGTCATTCAAATGCCATTTCTGTGTTTCATCGCTTAATATTGGCCTAATTCTTGGTGAAGGTAAATATGCCAAATTTATACAGTCCAAGTTGCCTTTAACTCCATACAGATGGCCTGGAAAGGACAAGTAATACATTTTGTGCATGCTTGCAAATGATGCTGCAGGATTACAGGTGTCAAAATGATAAGTTCAGTGTTGCATAACCAAGACACATAATTGAAAGAAATGAAAATGACACACAAACAATTTGCATTTGCAAAGTCTCACATATGGACCTTTTGGACTGCAACATGACTGAAGTGTATTTCTGCATTTTGGGTGTTACTGTTTCAATGACCATCGCAATCTTGTGTTTAATGTTCCAACACTGCATACCTAACAGTGCCATAAGATTCACTGTACATGACTACAGACAAGAAAGTCGAGTGGTGTTGACTCCGGGGGCAGTGACATTTGGGCCATCTCGCCTGAACCAATGTTGTGGAAACTTTTCATTCAGAACAGTTTGAACAAAGTTGCGCTGTTCTGTTGGAAGACGTAACTTACTGTGCTTCCAAGGACATCCATGTAAATGGTAGCCTGACAACACTGTTTGGACTGAGGCACAGTGTCATCCAAATTACCTGCTGTATTACAAGAGGTGCACATGTAGAATTTAACAAATTGTGTGTGTCACCACTTTTTGTTTTGTCTATTTCACTTATGTATCAGAGGAAAATGGATCACTTTGATATACCAAACATCTGAAGACACCTGTACAATATATGTATGAAGACTCAAGCTAAGAACCACTATAAATTATTGATGGTATATTCAATAATATATAATTAGAAATGCATACCACTGGTGGCACTTAGGTGTTGGTGCTTTAACTTGATAAAGGGACACTCATTGGGTTAAATCTAACATGCTAAATCACCAGCTGGAAGTATATGCTATTACTGGAATAAGTGTACCTATCGTAAAAGAGTCCTGAATTAGTTACTACTGTAATGATCCTTGTAAATAACCAACTTGACGCACAACTTTTTCCTGTATATCTATATCTATTCTTTACATGTTTTGGGCAGCCATGTACCCATCATCAGGAGAATTATTGTATCAATGCGACACCTGGTTTATGTCACTCTGTGTCACATTGATACAATAATTCTCCTGATGATGGACACATGGCTGCCTGAAACATGTAAAGAATAGAAATAGATATACAAGAAAAAGTTGTGCATCAAGTTCGTTACTTACAAGGATCATACCAGGATGCACGGTCAACAAAACATAAAATAGTTACTACTGTAGTCTGATTCTGCAACGTATTACATCTTGCGACTACCAGGATGTAGCTGATGTCATAAGTGCCTAACCAGGGTATGTGTTGCATTATAGCAGTAAAAGAAGAATCAAGCTTTAGGTTTCTGTGACTGTAATCATGAGCAAATTGTGAAGTGAGAGAGAACACCAACAAGATGCAACAGTTAGATGTTTATTATCAACACTTTCTCAACATGTTTAGGGCATCATTATGCCCATCTTCAGGAGAACAAGATGTGTGTTACTGCACATGGTGTGCTGCGCTGTAACAAGCGGGGAAAAGAGGTCCCATCTAGGCTTACTACACAATACCCCACAAAAAAGACGTTATGGCTAATACCTACCTTTTCTCTGCTTGTTACAGCGCAGCACACCATGTGCAGTAACACACGTCTTGTTCTCCTGAAGATGGGCATAATGATGCCCGAAACATGTTGAGAAAGTGTTGACAATAAACATCTAACTGTTGCATCTTGTTGGTATTCTCTCTCACTTCACAAGAAGAATCAAGTTTACAATGTGTCACACTTCTTCACTGTATTCAGAATTTAGCTGCAGTGTTCAAGCTTTGCATCACCGCATTCAAACATGAGCTATCCTACATCAGACCATGATGGCTACATCAAGCAATACAGTCAAGAATTTTTACCATGACAGGATGCTGTAACTAGGCTTCTTGCAGATGTACATACTTTCTCCTTTCCAGCTGTCAGTCAGGCAAGTACCAGTTTCAGTAGACAAAATATTATTTTGTTGTTGCACCACTGTAACTACATATATGCAAGTTGCTGACAAAGATTATGGAACTCCAGTCAAACTGTCAAATTTGAGCAGTGATCCAGTGTGTTGGTGAATGATGATGAAATAAAAAGTACTTAAGCAGGATTCATGCTGTGACTGAACAAGACCATTATAAAGTTAGCACACTCATCAGTGTTGCTACATTAGAGAAAAAAATATATATACTAATTATGAATATATGAAAAGCAAAACAAATAAACAGTACCTCATCCCTTCTCACCTCTATATTTTACTAATGTTATAACTATTTCAGAATAATCTTTAGGACCAAGGTGCAAATGTTGATTTTATATTTTTTCAGGACATATTTTATGTGGATTGTTAGTTATATATGCATTTGAAGTATCAGATATATATGCAATTCTGCATGCCTCAAGGAGACTCCAAAACCACTGCACACCGACAGGCTGAAAAACAGGCATAAGTTGTGGAATGCTACTTGATTCAAATTATTAAAAAATCTGCAGTTGAATGCCAAGATTTCATAGTGGTGAACATTCTTAATTAAATTTTGCCAAATGTAGTCCTTAGATCGTGGTATTTTCTGTAACACAATAACAGTTTCTATGTTCCCTGTCACAATGCATGAAGATTTAACCTTCCAAGATGTTACACCATATCAGCTGGAAAATAGTTACTAGTTGGCATGGTGCAACATCTCATAGGACTTGAAAGTTCAGCACTGGCACTTAGAGAACTTCAAATTTTGCATGATGGAGACTTTGTCTGATTGAAAAATGAAGATTACAATTACTTAAATAATGAAGATTACCAACTTATAGGATGTGTAACTGTGGAGTTTTATAGATTATCAATATTTCAGAGGAATGTCCTGCATCTGTCTTATATCCTCAAGAACAGATGCAGCATCATTGTCCACAATATTTGCATATGGTCACATCCTAGAAGAATGCAGTCTTCAATGTCAATAGGGTGAGAACCAGAAGTCTTATATATTTAAAAATGACTTATACACCTGAACATGGATTAATAACTCTTGGAATGGTATGAAAGAGTACATAGTTTATGCAGTTACCAAAACATAACACACAAACAAATTTTATATATATATATATCATGAGTAACTGTTGTGTGAATTACTATCTGCCAAGTTGGCACGAACAACTTCTATTCCCAGTTTCCCTGTAAGAAATGCATTTACTTCCATACGATTCCATATACCAGCCATGAATATTGTATAGCACAGCATAATTGTAACAATGATACGTATAATGTTATATGTTTTGAAGTAGCTGAAAGGCGTTTCTGAACCAATCATGCACACCAATGTCAGGAACAGAGCAGCAGAGTACAACCAGTAGGACTGCTTATCTTGTTTTAACCGTGCCAGTGCTGCATTACACACTGCTCCACTCTCCTGCAGAGCGTTCATATATTCTGTCTTATTTACTGCTGCATCTTTGGATACTTGGAACAAAAATAAATCCACAAGAATGTGAGGATCCTGTCTAGAGCAATGCAAAATTCAAAATGTTATAGAAATATAGCCTTCTAGGAACTAACACCGTGCAGTTTGGCAGTAGACAGATACTGGTGATTTGGAGGAACGTGCTGCCTCAATCTGCACTCCTATTTGGATGACTGAGGTAGCAGGTTCATTTGAAACACTGGTACCTATCTACCAAATTATGTTGTTGGTTTCATCCAGATGTCTTCATTATAGTGTTTTGAGACACTATGTTTCATATCACATAATGCTGTGACAGACGCAAATGGCCAGTGTCACTCAAACTTTGGTATAATCTCTTTTCAAAATCCATTTGTCAGAATATCGGCCTGCACAGGAAATAAATAACTTCTTAATGATGTTAAGACATGTACAGACATCACTGAATGACGATGGCAAGGTTCACCTTTGCTTCATTTTCTGCTATGCATTTTGCATACTGTTACATTACCCAACTTTTTCAGCATACAATTTACTGATCATGAAATAAGATACAAAATGTGCGACCCAACAAAAAATGAAGCAGTGTTTACCGTTGGATGCTCTGACGACTCGTAAGGACACCTGCAGTCCTTCATGGTCTGAGTAGCTGAAATTTTGGTCAGGAACTTGCTCAGGCAAGGGAAACTGATATTTCAGACACTGTACCTATATAAAACAAATGAACATCACAAGTCAAGATTGAGGAATTATATTAAAGGGGTTTTCGAACTTCAGTTAACAGGCTTAAAATTTACCTCAATTCCTGGTCTAGACTTGTACATTACATAATCTATTCGATTCCCTTCAGGTTTTTGCAGACAAAGTTTTTTGTCAGTGTAGCTATTCCGTGAACATTCATCGGTTCCTACACAGTCCACAGATACCTACAAAACAGTTAATAGGCCAAATAAATTTAACTTCCGCAATTAGCTGTGCTTTGTACGTGGATAACAAACTGATGTCAAGAGCACTACTTATGCAAACATTAACTTCAAAACCTCCAGTGAAGAACATTACATATTTCATCAAATTCTCAGACTTAATCTAATGTAATGAACTAAATGTCTCTTGCCATTCCTGTGGTATACCAGTACTGCTTTTTATAAAAAAATTCAGCTACCAAAAACTTGGGCTATGTGCTTCAGTGGTTAAGCATCATCAGTCCCCAACATTGTGGAGGCCTAGGTTCAATCCCAGCACAGTTTATGTCGGATTTACGATGTACAGTGTGGCAGTGGGACAGGTTTTACTCCAAGTACTTTGGTTTTCCTTAGTTAATTAGCATTCCAAGAGTGCTTCATATTCATTCCTTAATGATGTGGGAGATATTATCATAAATGTTGGTAAGTCTTCATGTACAGTATTATGTTATTCTTGTCAGATTTTAATAGAACTTGAATTTTATTGACAGATTTTCAAAAAATGCTCAAATATCAAATTTCATTAAAATCTGTATAATGGGAGTTGAGTTGTTTCATGCAGACAGACACACATGATGAAGCTGATAGTGGCTATTCACAATTTTGTGGACATGCTTAAAAATATACATCATTAAACATGCAATATGCATTTTATTTATGCCTGTGAGACATACTTGCTGTGCTTGAAGGAAGCTGTCTTGCAACTGAGCATTGTGACAGATTATTCTGTACCCTAATTCCCCAGGTTCGGTGTTGAGATCCCCACCCAAGATTACTATATCAGCATTAGTTGATGTCATATTGATGAACTGTGACATGTCAAATGCCTGCAGAACTCTATGAGCCACATATTCATCATTGCCGCGATTGTACTCTGCATGTAACTGAAAAATAACAGGGTTTTAGAAAACAAGTCTTGTATATACTTTTAACTTTTCCAATAACTACAAAATAAGAAATGAATTTAACCTATTGTGATTCTCATGCCATTCCACCAGGTTCAGTTACTTTATAAAACAATGAGACACCATTTAATTTCTCACTATGATTATATTACAGTGTTTTCTGCGTAAGTAGTTTTATAATGGACCAGTGAAAAAGAACTTCTAAAGGGGAAAACATTTTTACAGCAGAAACAATAAAACTTATATTCTTCTTTGGATTCACTTTCAGATCTTGATCCCAAGCAATAACTTCATGACATTTCTGTTATAAAGATTGCATATGAATACTATAAGGGCAACTTAACATTACTATTGTTTTAGTGCTACACAAAGATTCACAAAATACAAGTCATAGTGAATCATCTAAAACATATAAGCGCAAAGCCATTTGCTGTTGACACAGGTGCACTTTGTACATTCTTGTCAGTCACTTGTGTCCTCCACCTTGTAGCTCCTGTTAGTCTTCAGTGCTCCAAAGGTCATGGCAAATTGTCTTCTACTATACAAAAACTTCAAAACTACACTTTAAGCTCAAACCATGCAGCAACATCTCTACAATATGCTTCAGTAAGTAAAAAGTGACTTACAAACAGAAGGGAACCAGAAATGAACAGCTGATAAGTAGTGCATAGGCTATGAAGTCTGCAATCATCAACTATAGTAAAGCTGGGCCATTGGAAAGTAAATAAAGGTTGTAAAACCCTTCAAACACAAGAAAACGGAAATATCTGTTTGAAAATGAACTTCTAAGGTGGGAAAACATTTTACTCGAGAATTTCATATGCCAGAAAATGGAGCATTACTGGTATGGGAGTTTTCGCAGTACTCAAAAAATCTAAATGCAAGAACTTCTCCAACAGAATAACAGTGTAATGGCCAACATTTGTTCCACACAGGACTGCAACAGACCATGTAAGAAGTTGGGATAAGTCTGGTGTAGAAGCACAGCACAGAAACATAAGATTGCAGAGTGAGTCCGGGTTAGGACTGCATAGGGTAAATCTACTCACATGGTGTTGAGAGCCTATGTTATTTTTATCATTTCACCATGCATTCTGTAGATTATTTAATTACACACACCAACACATGCACACACATACATATATATATATAATTTAAGAAGTCTAAAATTTACATTAAAACATTTAAAATGCTCCTACATGTTTCGATCACACGATCATACTCAGGGAGCTTATATTGTTCCTTGCTAAAGTTATAATTTAAAACATTCTGTGAATTACTTCATTATGTTAACTTAAAATTAACATAACGAAGTAATTCACTGAATGTTAATTTAAGTTAACATAACAAAGTAATTCACTGAATGTTTTACATTATAACTTTAGCAAGGAACAATATATGCTCCCTGAGGATGATCATGTGATCGAAACATGTAGGAGCGTTTTAAGTGTTTTATTGTAAATTTTGGACTTCTTAAATAATATATATGTGTGCATGTGTTGGTGTGTGTAATTAAATAGCCTGTGTTAGGAAACCAGAGACAGTGACAGACAGCATTTGGGAAAACTGATGTCATTACAAGACTCAGAGAATATCAAATAATGGTGTTGTAACCTATCCGAAGGAAGGAAAACACTGTTTTTCAGTACAGTTTCATTAATGAAGATAAAAGGCTGGTTGTTTGGTATCATAACTTTATGGTCATTCATACACTGATTTGGCCTGAAAAGATACTGGCCATATGCGAGATTATAATTTGCATAAACAAGATGGGCAATGTATGTAAAGCATAACACTGTGACAGTATCACATGATGTTTATAGCTCCTCTGCTATCATAACAGCCCAATACCAGTTCACGTGAAGAAAGCGCTTTTATGGTGATTTTATGGCAATTATGCTGCTGGAACAATTAAATGTACTTAGGTCTTCACGTAAAGTACCCAACTTTTTGCCCACTTTTAACCCAGTATGGATTTTCTTGAGGGATTTCATAAAATTCTCCAATATAAAATGTCACTGAATTGCATTCTATGGGAGATATATTGATATGTGTGTGGACAGAGAGACGAAGGGACATGACAAAGCTAATGGGCGCTTTCTGCAACTATGTGAATGCACCTAAAAATTTATTATAAGACCTGAATCATATCCTATTATCAAAGTTCAGTAGAGTCTCGATTTGTGTGATTAGTTGGGACTGCTAGAACAGTCAGGAACATCAACGTAAAATGCCTACTTCATTCCAAGTACTTATAAAATGCCAGATATAAAAGTTAAAAGAATCTCACAAAGTACAAAAAGCATGAAATTTTATTTTCAAATAACACAAACACTTTTTTGAAGAATAAAATACATTTAAGGGTACATGTAAATTTTCCCAACATAAATCATGACAGCAAGAAACTTCACTTAGTGAAAGACAGCTTGGCCGAGCCAGCAGTGGTATGTGCAATAGCAGGAAAGTGGGGGAAGCTGACTTGCCAGTCATGTGGTCTCATCTCACTTAGGTGAAAAGTGTCATGAAAGGTGAAAACAGTGCTATTGCAATGGACGATCAAGAAAAGTCAAAACCCCAAACACCAAGGTTCATGCACTCTGGGACTTTGCTTTTCTGTCCTCGCATTTGCTTACTAGGACTAAACAGAAGCAAGAAACCTGCACGACACAGACATGTTTCCAGATTTCAAACTCGTTACCCAGGGCCAGTCTTAGCAAACACAGGGCCCGATTGCAATCCTTGTGACAGGCCCCTAAAAGTTATTATGCAGAGTAAAAAAAAAGGACTAACATTTTGGTATATTACTGTAAGTTTGGATGAACAGTTCAAATGGTCCAATTTTTTATCATTTATCAGTGAAACATATTATTTAATTTCAAAAAAATGTAATGCTCGAATCTCCCCATGAGAGCAGGGTCCCCATAAGTATGGGGACCTATTGCGTCAAATCAGTCCAATCGGCCTAAGGCTGGTCCTGTTTTATGTGTTAAGATTATGAAGTAAAAAGAAGTACCATTCACCATACGGCATTCAATTACAATTTTTCACTTTGCTAGTTGTTTTAATTTTACTTTTAAGTGAAACAGCCTTTTCAGTAAACATATTACTATGTGTATCTTGTGCACCTTTAACAGACGAATGTCAGTCACCTGAAATAAAATTCCTAATAATTATCTAACAAGTAGCCTGTTACTTTTAACTTCCTGATATTGCATATACCTTTAAAGAATTAATTATACATGTACTTACGTGGGCTGAATAGATATTAATGCTGATGCCTTTACATTTTACTCTACACAGACCAACCCCTTTCCCACCAAACCAGTCACCATGATGCAGCTTATGGACGTAGCCATTCACTGGCCACTGGTGGAAAAACACGTTTTCAATTAAGTATCTTGAAAATATACATACTCCGGAACCAAACACACCACTGTAATTTAAAACTGAAATTATTAAATAGATACCAATCTTCATGAAAACCTTCCCCACATAATTTACTATACTATGATTAATGTGTCACAAAAGCTCAGAAAGTAGACATAAACAACATGCAACTACCACACATGTATACAAACAGCCAGGGATGCTAAAATACCTTTAAATCCACTCCCAAGTAAAGGAATTTTAAAGCAATTCTTAAGTAATTCTGCATTATAGTATGGTCCCCTGGGTTATGCCACCATGTACTTTTATGGTAATGGAAACCAGTAACAAAAAATATACATTATTCTTGAATGTACTTTATCTACACAGCAGAATCTCAGTTATCAATGTACAGCTTTCTGTTATGTAAGTACTATAATATGTAAATCTGACCTCTGTACTCTCTCTGGACTGTGCTGTCTAGTTCATTCTCCTAAATGATAGCTTTCTGAACATCAGAGATATCTTTAATAAATTTGCCTTAATATTTACATTATGCTAATACTGAAAAAGAAAATTTTCCATTGAATATGAAGGTAAATTAGACAAAGAATATGAAGTCCCCTTTGAAACTACTGCACATTCCATTTGGTAATATCTAATGATAAAGTTATGTAAATTTTGCATTCAGGAATGGATATTTAAGCCTTTGTTCTTGCCTGTTTTCTTAACATACCTGTAAAAATAATGGGAATAAGGTAACACAGTACGTGTTAGTTTCTTGATATGAATGTAATCATTCTCAGACCATACTTCTTGCAGGCATACTATGTCATACTTTCCCAAAGCCAGTTCTTCAGCTATTGCATTCATTCTTATCTTTCGGTTTCTGGATACTCCTGGGATACCCCTGTTTAATAGAAACAAACAAACATAACTGAACATAGTTCTGTTATCAACTTACTGTATCCATGACCCTTAACATCCACACTAAAAAATAAATTTACAGCTGCTTCCTCAGCCATATGCTGTGGCAAAACAGAAGCAAGGTACTCTGTAAAATTGAAACATGTGTAAATAATTTAAAAAACAGGTCTCCTGCACAAGTGTAACTCACTTATAAGAAAAGATGCAATCTTTATGTTTTCACAACCCAACCATCACATTATTTTGATTTTGAAGTTTGGGAACAGTTGTTTCATATTAGGGTAACGTTTATTTTAAAATATCCCGTTATAACAAATATTATATTGGAGTGTTTGGTGAGTAGCCATATCCTATCACTTTTAAACATAATGGCAAGTGACTGCAGCCGTATCGTACCCTGGACAGTAAAATCAAGAAATTTATTTCTAATAACAATGATTGAATCTTAACTTTGTCAGTGGAGCAGATGACAACAATTTGAACAAACTTTGTTTTAAAAATACGAAAGCCAAAAATGTCCAGAGAGGTTGGGGACACTCATACCGTATCGTATCTTCGTATGACAGAAAATTACTCTTTCTGGTTGGTAGCCCACTGGGTTTTAGTTGTCAACTGTCAAAATTATAAAACAGTTAACATGCACCTACCAACAATTCAGTGTGAACACATTAATATCTGTTTCCAAAGACATATTTAATGTTTCTAAATAAAACGAAATAAAAATATAAATGAACAGAAATAAATAAGTGTTATGGTCCCATAAATTGTACTTGGCAGACTATTTACAGCAATAAACAACTACCGCACGCATCTCCATTGCCACATCGCATACTGAATGTGTTTTGTTATGACGTAATAACTGTTTGCATACTGAAGTGCATAATTTAGGTTATATTAAGTGGATAAAGGTGAATAACTATTAATTATTAAATTACTGTAGTGTAACTGTATTAACGCGCTTGCAAACATAGTATTACTTTTCATATTGGGTCCAAAATTGCAATTCAACGTTGCCAATTTTGAGTAATATTATTATGACCATGATTATTTTTGTTTAGTCATAATTCTTTCCTGCGTTGTGACAATGTATCATTTTGTATGATGTCTGTAGTTTCGCAACCTAATAAACGCTATATGTTGTTATATTTAGAGACATTAAACCTTCGTCAACTGTAAACGTGTGGCAACACGTAAATGGCCAACTGTTTGTTCTTGATTGGCTAGCGAGAGAAACGAAACCGGTAGGGGGATGACTAGAAGGCTCGAATAATGAGGAAGTTGTGAAGTCGGTTTTGTATATTTAATGCATGTTAAACCAAATAAACGTGATTTATAAGTCATTATTGTGTAAGTACGACCATTGTGTGTTAGGCGAAACAAATTCGATATACCTGGAGCAGCGTGACATTCCATCTAACCATAGGTAACGTGTAATTGGATTGTATGTGTTATTCACCAAATCAATGAAATGTTGGTGGAACACGGTGTGTGATGGTGACAGAGGTACACATACTTCTGTATGCCTTCCAGGTGCATTAGACACGGTTTTAGTTCGGTACCAATTGCATTATGGTCAGCTGTGTGATAAATTTGAAAACCGGAGTGGAGGTTATTACAATGGGCCTAATTGTATTTTGATATTTCAGGAGTTTTGAAGTCACATAAGACTATTTGCAAACAATGGACAAAAGGCTTCTGAGCTTCTTCATTATAGGTGTCGTTTTATTGTGTTTGGTCAATCTGAGTCAATCGGAGAGTGAAGATGAATATGATGATGATGTTGCTGTGGAATCCGAAGCAGTAAGTATTAATTCACGGATACCTCTTTAGAACCAGCCCAGAGTAGTCCATATGCTTTTTCTAAAGCCATTTAACTTGTGAGATAAGCAACATGTGGGACTGAAACGTTAACATACAGGTAGTATGCATTGTTACAAGTTACATTAGTCATATCCAGTAGGGTTGCAAACTGTTAGGAGTTGTAAAGTATGTGATATTTGCAAATGTGCCTTAAGGACACAGTTCAGGAATCCTGTGGTCTGATGTGGTGCAAAAATATGTATGCGTGCATGTTCATGTCAACCAAACTGAGGCTATAGGTTTTTGTGTAGGTATAGGTAAGGCTTTGGGTGTATGTGTGTTTAGACCATTGTTACACCTTAAGGTTCAGCTTTGGGTCTGTGTATGTGTGGAGCAGCATTAAAGTGCGTGATGTTTATCTCACAAGTAACAAATGAATTACATTTGTGAGACTTGGTTGAGGTTATGAAGTTAAGAAAGGCAGCATATGGGGTAATGACAGTAGTGCCATTTATCCTGTCAGCATTTGGGGTATGATGGTGTGTTAGTGCTTGAGTGGTCCCTGAAATTTGGAATGATCAGGGTGTTCCCATCTTGAGGACCAAGCAGACTAAGACATGGACTAGGTTGTAGGATATGTTGATGCTTGAAGATTAGGGCACTATGATTCCTTCAAACACTGGGAACTAACTGCTGCCCACTGGCAAAGCATCATATCCTGGACAAATGTAATTGCCAGCTATACTGCTGCAAAAACCTAAAAACTTTCTTGAACATCTATGATGCATTCTGTTAAATAGCCACTGTTCAGACAGTTGGGTGGTGATTTCTCATTGCAAAGTCTTTAGTGTAATTGCAAGTAACTTCATGTAGAATTGGCAGTGAATAAAGTGTCATGGAACTAGGTCTTTGTTTCTTCAGCTTGCCCTATTAAACCGCATTCTACCATCCTGCTTTTGACTGCTTACAGAATGAGCGGATTTAATTTAAAAGCTTATTTGATGTTTATTGGACCGTGTGTCATTGTGATAGCTGACGAATAAAAAACCAACTAGATGTTACTTGTTACTTTTATTTTACTTATTAGAGAAGTAAAATAAAAGTAACAAGTGACATCTAGTTGGTTTTTTATTCATCAGATAAAAGCTTATTATTTACTACAGCCATTCACATAGTTTTTTTTTTCATGCTTTTTCAGATTGGTAGAGCTGGAGAGTAGGATGATTCACGATGTGCTCAAGTCTCATTTTATGATTTGCTTATTGTTTATTTTCAACCAGTACACTTTAACTAATTAATTGTGTTTTGCTTGTCGCATGTGTCAGTAATCAGCCCAGTTTCAATCCCATGCTAACCCATTTGGAATTTGTGATGCACAGAGCAGTGCAGGGACAGGGATTTTTCTTCACAAATACTTTGGTTTTTCCATCATTATCATTGTGCCAGTGCTCTGTACTCATTCATGCATCTATCACTGGTGCTATATAACTTTAACAGTTGAGTGTAATTCAGTTATCCATTGAGGTCATTATATCTTATGATGAATCACAGAGGTAAGAAATTTATAGATGTCTCAGTTGAATGGTTAGAATTGAAGCTGTATGTTTAACAGGTACAAGGTTATAGTCTGGCCCTCAGACTGGCTGTCCAGACTGATGTTTTTGTTATTTTCCTCAGAGCCTTGATATTCTAGTACAACTTCATTTCACATCCTTTCCCAATTCCTTACTCACTAATGATGTCATTGGGTGCTATAACCTGAGCCATTGAGGCTGTCCTTAAATACATCAGGAATAAATAAATAAAATGGACGTATGCACTGGTATAATTTTTAGAACTTACTGTCACCAAGTTTCACCTTTATTTGGTGTCACCAACCAAGACTGTACCTCTGACCTGAAGTGTTCATTCTGAGAAAACTGAGCTTGGAATGTTTTACCACATCTTTTGTATTGTTTGATGTTCCCACAAAATACATTGGAATCCTCAATTTTTTCAGCAGGACCCTGTTGTAGAAGATATTAGTTACAGAAGTCCTACACCATCGGGCAATGTCTACTTTGCGGAACATTTTGATGACATCAGTCAGTTCAACAAGAAGTGGGTTTTGTCAGAGGCTAAGAAGGATGATATAGATGAAGATATTGCCAAATATGATGGTTAGTATGAAAATTATGTATTGTGTACACAGTTGATCCTTCCACAGCCTGTTAAGGTGACCTCATGATTCATAATCAGTGTATGGTGAGAACACACACATAGACGAGTGTGAGTGACATTGAATTCTGTTACTTCAAGATTTATGTTGAACTCTGCTGGTAACATTTTCCCTAGTTTTAATTTTTTGAGGAAGTTAACCCAAGAAGAAACTTGGTATATTTATGTACTTAACATATTCATATTTTCAACATGTACGTTTTTAATGTAGTGAAGTGGAGAAATGCATTGCCTGATGTAATATTTTTTATTTGTAGGGAAAGTAGTATTTAAGTTTATGTACTTCAAATTTCATATTGTATAAAAATAAATGTCCCATTTTAATTGGGTGCTCTGTTTATAACCGTTACTTCTGCCACCATATTGTAATTATTAGGGACATGAATTTTGTAAGGGCTTCTGGTTAAGTTATTACAAAGAGGGAGAGGTGTACAGCTTTCTTTCTTTTCTTTCTTTATACCATTATTTTTTTTTTATCTTTTTTTAAGGAAACTAAGCTAAACGAATGTTTGCTCATGTTAGACATTTGATAAAAAATATGTATTTAATGTGAAAGTAAAGGTACTGTAAAATTGTGCTGTTGTCAGTTCATTGCATTTCAGAATGTATATATATTTCATGTATACTCTGTAGAATCATTTAATTAGCACACCAACTAATGCACATACATAAAATTTCACATTAAAACACTTAAAATTGCTCCACCATGTTTCGATCCCAAGATCATCTTCAGGGAGCTACACTGTTCCTTGCTAAAGTCACATTTTTAAAAACATTCACTGGTTACTTCCTTATATTAACAAGGTGCCATGGCAGCATGTCTGTAATATAAAATATACTTATTAAGTATATTGTCAAAATAATATAGTAATATTGTCAAATTAAAATATTGTTAATTGAATTTTGTACACAAATAATTAGGGTATCTGGATTGAAGCAAGTTTTATGCTTACTGTATTGTGTAAGAGTACGTTGCTGAGAATGCGCCTGACTATGGGTGTGCGTCATGTGTTATGTTGCGCACACCCACAGTCAGGCGCATTCTCAGCAACGTACTCTTACACAATACAGTAAGCATAAACCTTGCTTCAATCCAGATAGCCTAATTATTTGTACAGAATTCAATTAACACTATTTTAATTTGACAATATTACTATATTATTTTGATAATATACTTAATAAGTATATTTTATATTACAGACATGCTGCTGCAGCACCCTGTTAATATAAGGAAGTAATGAGTGAATGTTTTTAAAAATGTGACTTTAGCAAGGCACATTTAGCTCCCTGAAGATGATCTTAGGATCAAAACATGTTGGAGCGATTTTAAGTGTTTTAATGTGAAATTTTATGTATGTGCATTAGTTGGTGTGCTAATTAAATGATTCTACGAAATGCACGGTGCAACGATAAAGATGAAGACTCTGTAGAATGTTCACAAAGACTGAGATATTTACAGTTGAGAGTTCCAAGCACCTTATGTAATATTGGCACAGTTCTGTGTATAGTACACAGTGACCATGTTATTAACAAATTCTGATACAATTGTATCCTTGTCTGTTGATTGTGCTACTGACATGTGTGGCTCATGGTCTCCAGTTTTCTAGGTTTTAGGATCCTGTTTGTGGACATTTGTTAGGATTCCTTTTATGAGGGATTGGCTGTTGCTAGGCCCATACCAATAGAGGACAATACAGACTATAACACATTTATGTCCCAAGTGAGACTCAAACCAATGACCCCAGTGATGGAGTAACAGATAGTAGTACATGTCTTGCAATGTACAGCCTTTGTGATAGGCATTCTAGCCTGATACTTGACAATATCATTATTGTTTGGAGGAAGGGTTGTTAGGAAACAAAATTAGTTGCTCTTGGTCAGTCATTGTGAATTCTTACAAGGGAAGTTTGTGTGGCATAATAACGTTTTTCATTTTTCCTGGAGTCATTACAGATGAGTACAAAACAATATAGCAAGTGTAATATTCTTTCTTATGTGAATGCACTAAACTGTAGAGTCTGACCATATAATTCAACAGAAATACCACACATGAAACATGCACCTGTGTGTGGTACTTGTCTGGACCGCACCTAAATGTAAACAGTGCAAAGAATAATTGGAAATATCTCAAGAAGACGCACACTTTTGGCATTATGTGCATGATGGTAACTAATGTTATTGCAGGTAAATGGGAAGTCGAGGCTCCACAAAAGAATGGCCTGAGTCATGACCTTGGACTGGTTTTGAAATCCAAAGCAAAACATGCTGCAATATCAGCTCGGCTTGATCACCCTTTCAAGTTCACGGTAAAACCATTGATAGTGCAATACGAAGTAACATTGCAAGAGGGACAAGAGTGTGGTGGTGCCTATCTAAAACTACTTTCACACGGGAAGCATACAGCTGACCTCCGTCAGTTTCATGATAAGACACCGTATACCATTATGTTTGGGCCAGATAAATGTGGCAACGATCATAAAGTAAGTTAACAAACAAACATGACAGTTGTCTCTCATGTATGACCTGTATGTGTCTGATGGTACAGTTGAAATTGTGGATAATTCTGTCCTATAGAAATGCATCCTTGTAGGATGTCTTTTATAGCTTTAGAATGAGTTAAGGTAAAAGTAAAGTTCATCCTAGAATGGGCCATGAAGGCTCAGAGGGGGAGTAGAGGTGTAGCTCTGCTCTCTCTTGAACCTGATCCGTAGATGGGGTAGGTGGTCAACACCACATCCCAGCCACTTTACCCCTGGGAGTGACCTGGTACCCACTGTACAGAAGGCTGGATGGGCCTGAGTGCCAGTTTGGACTGGTGTGGAAAATCTCACATCTACCAGGAATGAATCCCTGGACCATCCAGCCTGTATAGCAAGTTGCTATACCAACTATGCCATCCTGGCCAACTTCGAACACCAGTAACACACAAGATGTCAGAATCAGGATTGTGTATAATATTTATATTGGCCTATGTGCATAAAGTTATTGTGTCTTTATAAACATTTGTTTCTGAATTTTTGCTAGTTTTGGTTTTGTGTCTTTCAGCTTCATTTTATTTTCCGTCACAAGAATCCACTGAACGGAACATTCTCAGAAAAGCATTGCAAGAAACCTAAAGACCGTGTGGAGGAACCATTCAAAGATAAGCTTCCACACTTGTTTACATTACACGTTCATCCTGATAATACATTTACAGTGAAACTTGATAACAAAGTGATTAATGAGGGTAATTTACTGGATGATTTTACACCACCTGTAAATCCGCCACATGAAATTGATGATCCTGAAGACAAGAAACCTTCAGATTGGGATGAACGTGAGAAAATTCCCGATCCAGAGGCACGAAAACCAGATGACTGGGATGAAGATGCACCAGCTTTGATACCTGATGCCACTGCCACCAAACCAGATACCTGGCTGGAAGATGAGCCTGAAATGATCCCAGATCCCAATGCAGAGAAGCCTGATGACTGGTCAGTTCTGTTGCCACAAGTTTGTGTCAGAACCCTTATTCAAAATCGCATTGAAAAACACTCTTGAATCCTTTTGATTTGTCACACAAATCTTCTTACACTGTTTCATACGTAATTATACAAATAAAACCACATACGAGAGACATACAAAAAATTGCTGAAGAGATGCTAGCTGATTGTTAACTTGCGTCATTTTTATTTGTTTTTGAATTGACATTTTGATTTTAAACTGACAATAAGAAATTAAAAATTAAGAACAATTTAAATTTGAAAAATAATATTTGCCCTTTAGTGAAGAATCTTTGATCCTAATCCATGAGAGATTAAGATATACAAAACTATGTTTGACTGCTTTTGTATGAGTATTAAACTTTTGTCACTCAAAGGGAAGAATATAAATTAAGTTTTTTTTTTTTTTGAGGACATTGCTGGGGAAAATAATTTTCCTTGAAGATAGAGGGTAGAGGAAATATAAGAAGCCTTATATTTTATTCTGTCTGCGTGATGATGTTGGGATTGTTAAACTGAGTTCGACAGAAATTTGTAGAAGATTCTATTTGGAAATGCCAAGGAGGAGACTACCTGTTATTTTTGTGGGGAGTAAATTGTCATGTATGTGTGCAGTGCATCTGTCACAGAAGTATGACTGCAGGAGGAGTCTGCATCGGCCAGGAATCATATTTTTACCCACTGTCGTACCCTGTGCTATGCTAATTTACAGGAGATTCAAACAGTGCCATTTCCCTGAATATGGCTTTAATCTTTCTTGATACAAAAGACACCTCCCATCATGATATATAAACAATTTATTTTGAAATATTGGTGTTTCAGTTCATGTAAAGAATGTGCATCGTTCACCTAAACTTGGTCTTTTAGTGCTAGCCTACAGTTAGTAATCGCGGATTAAATTCGGAAGACCTAAGAGGCCTCAGTCTGTGAGTTATCAACAATTTGCTGAGTACCTCACCCATTGTTGTTACTAAGAAATTTGTGCTGTGTGGTCGGTGGAATTGTTATATAGTAGGTGACCAGATTATCTGTTCTGTTCATTCCCCAAGAAATGGTGTCAGAAAATCAGATGAGTTGGAATTAATTTTTTCCCTGAAGAAAAGTACAGGTCCAGCAATAAAGTACTATTGATTGTAAATTGTTGGAATAATTTCACATATTTTAATTCACATTTATATATGTAATCTGAAATTGCAGTTTTTTCAAACAGGGAATCTGACATGGATGGGGACTGGGAAGCACCCCTCATTCCTAATCCCCTTTGTGAGAGTGCTCCAGGATGTGGCCCTTGGAAACCTCCACAAATAAACAACCCAAACTACAAGGGGAAGTGGCATGCGCCGCTTATTGATAATCCAAATTATAAAGGCAAATGGAAACCCCGGAGGATTCCCAACCCAGACTTCTTTGAAGATAAAAATCCGTTCAGGATGACAGATATTGTAAGTATTGAATCACATCAGTTTGATACAAATTGCCTCTTATCCCTGCAGTACATATACTGGCAAACAGTTGCCATGTATTGGTGAGCTTGAGACAAGTCTGACATGTGCCCTTGCCCTGTATGTTTTGAGCTTGAGTCTTTTTTTTTTTGGGGGGGGGGGGGGGATGTTTCAATATGGGCACATGTGTTCTTAGAGCAAGACAAGAAGAAGAAGAAGAAGCAAGGCTATAATTTTATACCATTTAAGAATTGCAATGATATTAATATCTCCTTTTCATGTTTCAGGCTGCAGTTGGCCTAGAATTATGGTCTATGTCAAACATGATTTTATTTGATAATATTATCATCACTGATGATGAGACTGTAGCAGACAATTGGGCTGCTGAGACCTTTGACCTCAAACGCAGGAAGCTAGACAAGGATGGGGTGAGTGGTACTTTGTATGTAAATGATGGAAAAGAGCTTTCTTGAAACTTGTAGTAAAGAAAAAGGAGCATTGTCTGATGACAGTTGATACATAAAGAGAGAAGCACAGTTGATTTTCATGACCAACATAATTCAGAATTATGTAATTTAGGTGCCATTGTCTAAATGTCTTTCAGAATTGGTTGAAGGTTGCTGTTTCAAAATTGTGATTACATCAGTGACTTTCCAAATTTTCTGCCCTTGTATGCTGTCATGCTGAGTCTCTTGTATTTGAAACCCTAACCCCATGTTACTGTTGACAAGGAAGCAATAGAAATGGAGGAAATTCCGTGGAATGAGACTTTCCTTGAATCATTTAGTGTGTATTATGCTTCCAAGAATGTGTTTAGCTAAAGTAAACACTCATGCCTTCATGCTTTTTGTGATTATTTCCTATTTTTGTTACTGGTACATTATTTCATATTTTCTTGGAAACAATATGCATTTTACATTGAAAGTGGATTCCATTATTCATGATTTTTATGTGTGTCACAGTTTTATTGGTCCTAGTGAATCATGATTATCAAGATTCTCTTGTATTTGTGTTTAATTCTTGTTAATATAGCAGGGGTAGTCTTAAAGGTAGCCCTCATCTTGTTTTTTGAAGGTGTGTAAACATGTTATTGATGTTTGTTCTTATCAGGCAACTTTGTGGGGTAAGGTGATGAAGTACCTCAACTATAAACCTGGTTGGTGGGCACTGTATATTGTATACTGTGCCATTCCAATCTCATTGTATGTGTGCTACTTGTGGAAGAGGGTTGCTGAGGTAACCTGCAACTGTGCAGTGTATTGTAGATATTAATTTCCACAATAAGATCTGACAGTAAAACCTTTATGCCTTGCAAAATGAATTGTAGTTTTGAATGCTTTTGATTGTTAGGTTATATACCAATTTAATCACTGAGGCTATGGTACGAGATGTTGCTCGTAGCGAATTGTGGAAAAATTTGTATGAAGAAAGCTGTTGGTTACAGAGAGACACCAATATTATGTGGCTCTACCATGGCCCTGTATGTTGACTAAAGTAGCAATTCTTGTACATTTGAGTGGCTGAATGCCACAGTGCAAAAATCGCAGGCGACTAAATTTTGTACCATGGCACCTAATATTTGTGGCTCCTCAGCGTGGTATTTGCTTCATTTCACATATATGGCACCTAAAATTTTGAAATGGCTCCTAGATTTTTGGAAAATTTGTGTTCCAGAGGCATAGTGTAGTTTTTATCAGAACAAATGTAGACACACATCTTGATAGTAGTTTGCTTTGTAGGCTGTGCTATTTTTTATGTGTCATCCTCTTCCAGGAGAGTTTGTTTAGTCGACTAGTAACATACACCAATGAGCAGCCATGGTTATGGGCTGTTTATGTGATAGTGATTGGTCTGCCCATAGTGCTTGTTCTAGTCTTCTGCTGTGGTTCTTCTTCTCAGGTAAGTGCTTCATTGCTTTATGGGTGAGTTATTAATACGCAAAAATAACGTTAACACATTGGTTCATTGACATGTACCAGTGTTCTAAGGAACCTCCTGCCCTGAAGATAAAGGCAGCGAGTTCCATCAATACTGGTACCTATCTGTGAAACTACATTGCATCACATCCCTGAAAAACCTTGATCTTCAGGCAGACTGGGAAGAGAACGTCATGCCCCAATAAACTAATTGACAAACTAACTAACTAACTACATGGGGCAGAGTCATTCCTGAGAAGCTAACTTTGTGCCCCACTGTTTGGTATATCAGTGACACATCACTTTCATTGTAAAACATTAGTTTGGGAAAAGTAGAATTAGGAGCCATCAGATAGTTGTGGAGTTTGAAACATGTAATTTTATTTGCTATTTTTGTTTGTGCTTCATCATCGAAATTTTGTAGTTGGCTATCGTTCAGTGTACACGTTGATCTACTTTGTGTATCTTTTAGTATATACATTATAACTATATTTATTTACATCCAGATTTTATTTGAGAAGTAAATGTTATAAGATTGAGATGAAATGTCTTTCTGCCTGTGATTACTTTTCGTACTCATTCATATATCATTGATGCTGTCTGCTTCAGTAGGTAAAACACACACAACAAAAAAGAAAACAGGACAAAGCCATCACAGAGAACAGTAAGAATCAGCAACTTGGAAAGTTCTAGACCATGGGTGTTCACAGTTTTTATGGTAAACCTGTTATTGTGGGCAGGTTCATGTTTACAGTACATCATTTACTATTGTTGTAAGTCCTATGCATCATGTATGTAGGTGCTCAAACAGTAAAGTTCCTGGACTTGGTTGATGACAACAGATATATGTGAAATAAGAAAATTGTATTATTTTCGTTCAGAATACTTTCCCTTGACAGCAACACATTATATGTAGTTCTGGAAATTGCACAAACAGTCATGAAGGGTTAAAACGAACTGCATGTAATTTGGCAGTTATGTTATTCTTGATTCCTTTGTCATTCTGAAATCTTTGTTTGAGGATGATCTTTATTGTAGGGAATAGAAAAGTGTTAATAGTGAGGTAAACATCAGTCACGAACCACAACTATGGTAGTATGGATTTATGATGGTATTTAATAGCAAAAAATAACTACGTGTTTCGGCCAATAGTGGCCATCTTCAGGTTATTACAATTTTTCTCAAAGGGTATCATATATATGTCTATATTGCGAGGTGATGCTGAGATCTCATCATCGTTATGCGTTAAAACCAGTTTATTTAGTGGGAAGTTTATTGGTCAATGACTGGTAGGATGTAAGTTTATGGGTACGTGTTAGGGGAGGGGGTTGTTTGGGGGCCGTGATAATAGGTTGTGTTGTCTATGGTATTCAGTTGGGTTGGGGGTGCGTGGTTAGTGGGTTAGTATGTTTGACGTCTTCTGGGTTCTCTTCAGTGTTGTTTTTCTCGGTGAGGGGTTTTTTTGGCCTCAGGTATCCATTGTGTGTGTGTGTGTGTGTGTGCACGTAGCTTGGCGCATTTGGTGTATCTATAGGAGAGAAAAAACATTTTAACAAATAAGAAAGAATGTAGGGAGGATAAACTAATATGGCATGCCACTTTGCTCAGATTGCCCTCTTTCGCAAGTCTTTATGAAGAATATGACAAATTATACGATGGTTGATAGGCAGTTGCTCCTCCATCTAGTTCAGGGTCATTCACCGATCTCTGGCCACCAGTTCAATAACTTTTCCACCTGTTAACAGATTTCAAGAAGTTGACATGCACAATCCATCTTCAGGGTTCCTCAGTTCATTTCTATGATGACTACTTTGAAGTTTACTTATTTTTTAATTAAAGGAATAGTGTTTTGTTCAAAATAATCATGAACTTCTCTAATTGGCTTTGTTTATTTGTGTGAGAGTTAAAATATCTAATTAAGAAACCCCCTATACCTGTGAAGCGAGGAACAGTCATTTTAATTAAGGCCAAATCATGCACTGCATTGTTACATACGCTATTGGTATCTATTAATATGTATCTAAAATCAGTCATGAGACATAAATTTTTAATTTTGTATTCATATCATCCGGACACCGTATTTATGTGACAGAGTACATGAGGATCCATGGTTATTTATTGAAGCCAAAAGGGGTTTGCGAGGAAAAAGTTTGGGAAATGCTGCTATAAACCATTCAGTGACACATATATGAGATAAAGCTTCATTTTTTAACAATTGTATGCAGTTTATATCTTGCTGTAGCTGTTTTCTAAAGGTTGAAGTGAGACCTGATGTTCACTTGATGATAACAAATTACAGTTCAGCATATTGGCTGGGCTGCCTTAGATAAACTGATAGAATTGGTTTTCACTAATCCCCAGTGGTTATGACATTCACTAACAGGTACTGGCTACAGTTGGTTCATGTGTTCAACCATACTTGCAGTAGCATAAATACCAGAATATGTTTGACCATGTATTATGGTATTTACCAATGGTAAGATGTTCATCTGTCAACTTGCATTTCTGTACCTATAAAGGTACAGTGCTATTTCCAAAGCTTACTTTATTTTCCTAAATAAACAGGAAAAAGATGAACAAAGACGAGTAGCTGAAGCAAAGAAGACAGATGCTGTATCTCCAGATGATGATCATGATGATGCAAGCCAAGAAACACCAGCGAAGGCAGCCAGTAAGAGTCAGTTGGAAGTTCAGGAGGAGGAAGAGGAAGTAGGGGAAGAAGAGGAAGCAGAGTCAAGTGGAGGAGAAGTAGATGCTGAAGAGCCAAAGACAGAGGTGAATTAATATTACATACCCAACACAATTTTTAGTAATTATTTTAGATGAACTTCATACATGAAAAAGTGTAGACTGCTATATGGGGAAGTAAATTGATTAGTAGAAACCTAAAGCAGTGTCTTGTGTGACTTTCTTTCGTCTCAATCACACAAAAAATGTGTGCTAATTTGTCTGATCAGAAAATATTTTAGACAGGTGTTGCATAACTTAAAAGCATGAAATATATATATATATATATATATATATTTATATATCCCTGGAGTGTTGGGTATTATGGCTGGGGTATGGTGCTAACCATCCACCCCCTTTTCAGAAAAATGTATTTAAGTGCATGAAATAAAATACATACATGTAGAATCTACATCTGTTTGTTACAAACTATATTATGGATTATATTACAAAGGAAATCAGTTATGCCCAAATACAGTTTTCAGAACATTAAAAAACAATAAATATTTAATTTTGTAATATATGTGTTTCTGTATTAGTCTATTAAATCAATAACAAGACAATACATAAATTTAAAAGATGAGCATGTTGATATTACATATATATATATATATATAAAGAAAAAAGACACTGCAGTGTGAAGGCAAATTTATTTGGTTTTCCCTTTCTTAAGCTTTAATAATTCTAGATAGTGAGATTTATTGAAGTTAGCAAACATTTTTGGAGTCTAGAAGCCATAAATTACTTTGCTGCTTACATTCATTATTGAATGAAAAGCAAAATTTCTGTTAGATATTAGTGGAAATAAAGTTGTAATTTTTTCCCCATCAAGCTTCACAGACCCCCTGAAATTTATCCAGGAGTAGATTGGCTCGGGTATAGCTTTGCTGTTACCTCCCATCTGTGCCTCCTTGGCATGTAACAGGACAATCTCATTACATGGTGTGGTCTTTTTATATATGAGGAGTTTGAGATTCCATACTTTGAGGGCTCCCTAGTTCATGATAATTGGCTTCCCCAGAAGCCCAAATGCACAAAATATATAATGAACTTATGAAGTGCATGGTATGTTTTTATTTTCTTTCTTTTCCTATTATGATACAAATTAGCCCTGAGGTACCACAGTGTTCCTAACTTGATTACAGGAAACAGTGTCTGATGCTGGAGGAGCACCTGGATCTCCCAAGAAACATACACCAAGGAAAGAATGATACCCATGACCTTATTTATAAATTAAGAGCAAATGCTGGGATTAATCAAAATGTATTGACCAAGTTGGCATATTCGAGTTTGTTCTTGGGTCTGTGGAAGTTCTTGGGGCATGAAAGTGGTGAGTCTTAGTATTACTGTTACAATTTTTATACAAAACTCCACTACTCTTTTTTTGTGATTATGAGTCTTAGGATTACATGCATTTTGCATAATCCGTATGAAGAAGAAACTGCATTTAAACTTTCACTTAAAGCCAGTCCTATAAATAATATGAAATGCATATAATCCTAAGCCTAGTAAATACCATTTGAGCCCCTTTGTGTTGTATTTATGTCAGAGTGAGATGTTTGGTTAGTCTGTTCAAGTGAATATCAGAAGTCTGGTGCAGAACACATAAACAGAGATGTGAACTAAGTTCACGAAAGTGGTGGATTCATAGGCTTGACTGAGTGTAACCTTTATTTCTTCTTTAAAATACGTTTTGAGATTTGTATCACTTGTTCTGCACAGTTCTTTTATTTGGAGTTTTCTCATTGTGAAACTTTTGAACCAATACGTTACATTCATAAAGATACTTTATTTTACTTAATATTAATCTCAGTTAAGTTTTAAATGTCAAGATTTGATTCCATAGCTGTGTAAGTCGCATTTTGTTCCATGAAACGACATTCAGGTTCTCACTTTGCTCTGATGTTCTCACTTCTTTATCAATGAACATTCAAGTCTTCTGGGACTGAAATACTTACTGCTGTTTGGTGGAGTGTGCTGCCTCCAAAAATGTCTATAACTATTTACTGTTTAACACTGTTGAGACCTGAATCGTCCCTTGAGTTTGCAGTGAACCGCATTGCTCTAATTGTGCAGTGAGAGTTGAGTGTGTAATAGTGATGCATACTCGTCTATAGTTTTTTTTTTAATTCTGCCCTCAGAGGCATTATAAATTACAGCAGAATATAGTGAGTGTTATAAATATGAAGGAAGTGTTGACTTAAGTTTATTTTATCCTAAGCCAGTAATATAAAATAGAATTTCTACTTATGCGTATTGGACCGTGCATTATCTTGATATTGAATAGAGGTAGACCAACTAGATGACACTTGCTTTATTATGTCAGTTTTCTGCTCAACATGTTTCAGATGTTAATACATCCATCTTCAGGAGCTTGTGACTACTTGTTGCGTTGTTGTGTAGGCTGACTTGAGGCGTGCTGGTGTTATGTAGCGGGATTGGCTACATAACACCAGCACGCCTCAAGTCATCCTACACAACAAGTAGTCACAAGTTCCTGAAGATGGATGTATTAACATCTGAAACATGTTGAGCAGAAAATTGACATAATAAAGCAAGTGTCATCTAGTTGGTCTACCTTTATTCAAAAAATTTCTACTGTTAGTGCAGGATCTTTGTTTTCCATAACCACAACCATTAATATGTTTAGAATTCCTATCATGTTACATTTTGTAGTAAGGAACTAAATTTTGTGTTACTGTCTAAGGAATACTTTACATCAGCAACAATAATCAATAGCTTCAAACCACACCATAAAACTAATGCAGGAACAAAAGATTTGATTCTGTGATGATTCTCTTGCCTCTTTCCTCCTCCACCCCATTTTTTTGGGGAGGGGGCAGGTCCTGTGCTAAACTGTGGTTTTGGTTTTCTGGCCCAGTATTTTGAACTATTATATCTGCCAGGTTCTGTTTATAGTAACAGAAGAAACTGTATAATAATTGTGCATATTAAGTCCCACTTCAAGTTGAAATGATTCTGTGTGCTTCCCAGTCATCTGGTGCTTGGAATAATTCAGTGTGCAGAAAGAATGTATATGCAGTATCAGTTGAAACAAGTGATAGCTTGCATATTTAGTCAATACAAAACACCACCTTTGAAATATTTTATTCGTTTAATTTCAAATGTCAGAACAGTAAGTGTTCATTATTATGTTTATATACTTTATAGTAAGAATTGTTTGTATTGTAAATTAGAGTAAGGTAACATGTCTCACTGTGGTAACCTTGCAGATCTGTTAAAATATTTTTATTAATCCGCTGGTTGGCATCTGCTGGAAAATATCAGAGTAATTATATTACTCATGGGTTCATTTATTATATCTGTAAGCTTTTACACTTAAATTTGAAATGTGTTACCTTATATTTGTTTGTGAAATACTGTTGTGTTATTCAGCCAGGTTTACAAGGCTGCTAGTTAGTTCACAGTGCATCCTGGTTGCCATTTTGCCCCACATAAACAGCAGACAGTAGACATGTCACAATAAAGCCACCTTCAGAATTTTATTGGCCATGACTAAGGCTTTCTACTTGAAATTTAATTTATTTATTTTATATGATGGAATATTTGCAAATAATAAGCTTCTCTTTATTGTTGCTTAAGATTTTTCTTCTTCACACACTGGTACTTACAGAAATAAAACAATTAAAAGTCTGATGTCAGTCCTAAATATTGTATCATTCATGTAGCCAACATAGCTTTTAGTCAGTAGTTATGTTTGAATATTTCCCTGATTAATAAAATATGCTGTGTTGTGTTGAGTTGAGGAGGGAACTGTATAACAGAATGTTGGAAAAGGCAGGTGGATTGTTTTGAGCATAGAAACTGAATTACTGTCATGGTGCACAGTTCAAGACTGTTGGACCAAGTAGTGTACCATTACGGACACAGAAATATGTCTTGGAAGAAAGATGTTTGGCATTTGCAGTATTACTGTTACGGAATTTTCATTATATGTTATTGTTTGCTTTCTGTGTGTATTCTGGATTAAGAATGGCTCTACCTATGTTCTACTAACATTCCATTGATTAATGGTATGTCTATATGTATTAATCCTAGTTTGATTTGCAAATTGTGGTGGGAATGACCAACTGGAGGCTGAAATGCCTTATCAACCTTACAGGTCACATTGTGAAAATGGCAGCTATAATTGTAACTTGAAAGCTTGAGTTTAACATGGCTAGTATGTTTTGTAAATGACAGCAGCGTGTTTTAAACAATAATAGAATCATAAAAACGAAATGACAAAGTTTCATAATTGTTTGAGTATATATACATATATGTTGTTCTGTGGTACTATTGAGCAGATTGCTTGTGGGATCCTTTCAGACATTTGACTAATACCTGGAGGCAGGTAAGTGCTTTTTTTAGTCTGGAATCATAGTTTACATTTTAGGAATACTGATTATGTTTTGATACCTTTGTTATGTGTGTGTGTATATATATATATATATATACACTTATCTTTTAAGCCTCTGGAGGTAGTGAATGTGGAATTTTGATGGGTTTTTCCTTGAGTATAGTAACAGGGAGATGCATGGAATAAATGGCATGGCATCTCAACACAGAGGACCATTTATTTTATGGCTTAGAATTTCGGTCCTGTTTGGCTGTTGCAGTCACGTTTGGCAGCAAAATGGACAGAACTCTGAAAGTCGCGTTGTAATTGCCGCTGAGAGATCTGAAGTTCTCACAGGGGTGTTTATGAATATTCATGTCTGAGATTCTTTGCTATGTCGCCTCATAAGAGATTTGTGGAAGTTGCTTGCGAGTATATGAGACACTGCCATACGTAGCAGGAGGAGGAAATTGCAGACGACTGAACCTCTAATCCAAAATGGGGACTTTGAAGTATGTGTGGTCCCCTCAGTCACTTGAGTAGTGTCAACAATACAAATTAATACACAGTAGGTCTACAGAACACACTATGGCCAATTAATTAGCGGAGGAAATGTATACAAACAGTTTCAAGATAACACAGCAAAACAGTACTTATGCGGGTTTACCGAGTTTAATAACGGCCTGTAGTTGATTCAACTCCCACTGCCCCCTACCGCCAGTGTAGCGCTCAGGCGCGTCCTTAATATCGAATTGTGCGGCCGTGTGAGTTGAAGTTTGTGAATGTGCTGTAATCCATGTCAATATATTACCTCTCACAATACACATGCACGGCGTGAATATAATAAACATTGTCCTCCGTAATTTACAGTATCGCTTTACGTGCTGCCGATGTTTGTAAAAAATGGCAGTACAATTAGGATATTAATAAAAGATGGAAGAGGAGAGACTACCAAAAAAAAGTTATGAAATGCAGCCCACCAGGAAAAAGAAAACGAAGATCTAGAGCTACATGGACGGAAGGGATTAGAGGACTGTTGGGGGGAAAAGGGATTAATAGAAGAAGACTGGAATGACAGAGACAAATGGAAGTAAATGATAAGATAATTGTCAAATGGGCGCAGGAAGATGTAGAAACGTCGAACAACCTGCTAAATAATAATAAAAGATGGCAGTACAATTGGGATAAATGTAGGCAATTAATGATCTGTGACCGTAGCCATGCAGTTGCGGCTATTTGTAGGTGATCCATAGCATGGATTAGGCAAGCACCGAGATGTGTGTGGTCCGTGCGTTCGTGTTTAAGCCATCCGTGATCCGTAGTAGTTGCCTATTCCATGGTAAGAGCATATAATTTGTGGTAGTTTGCACTAGATGATCCGTGGTAGTTTACATGGCTAGGTGGAATTGAGACGATTCGTCAACATGGATGGTTGTGAAGTAGTGTCGGTAAAAGATCAGGCGGAAGGAAATGTGGTTGATTTTAACAATGCTTATCAAGTGAAGAATAAAGCTCTTCGTCGAGCACAGGTTATAAAAGACAAACGACGGAAAAATAAGGTATGTAACCAAAAAGTATGTAGGCATCGACATGCTTATTGGCATTCATTTACAAAGTTTTTCTTTGTGTTTTTAAGAACGTGAGTCTTGTCATAACTACGGCAACAATTACAGAACTATATTTTGTGGGGAGAATGAAAAAATGCGTGACTTCAGGCCACCGCTGCGGCATACATGCGATTTTTGCTCATCTATGTTCGTAGGTAGTTACCGACGTTTCGGGACAATGTTAGTCCCAAGGGCCAGGCAGTCCTGAAACCTCGGTAATTAACTACATGTATGTGTCGTGTAACGTACCAGGAGAGCAAAGTTCTCGGCGTGAAGCAATATTTCTGCCTTTGTAGTATCGCAAGGACAAGGTTATATCATATTGTCGAAGGTAGTACTTTATGTTTTCGGTTATAACTGTAGTGGATTAATCTGCGTGACTTTAGTAATCTCATTCACCACACATGACTTTGTACGTGACACGATACCATGACATCCAAGGTGTTGGTTTAGCATTGAATCATCCTTGCATGCCTGCAAGTGTTTGGAATTTTTTTTGTAGGCGTACACATCTCTTCTTATTTGCTGCATCCCTCTTGATGAACCATTCATCATAATAGTACTTATGTCTCATAACTGTACAGAATAACATCTGCAGTGCGTGCATTAATGTTGTGTACTATACAAAGGAAACTTGTAAATTGAATAATTATTTTGCGTGTGTGATGTGGCCGGAAGAGTTTGACACTCCAGTTATCAAATCAGGCTGACTCATTGCATAAATTTGCTCCATGACTTGGTTGTCTTAGACAACAGACTATCATACAGTACCCAAATTCTGCACTTATTTATGGTGTCTTTGTGATGTGTGTGATTTTTAAGAGAATACACTTTATTAAGAAAGAAGTTTGGCTGTTAATTAAAGATCACTTGGAACATTAAGATTAAATCTAAGAATAGGCATAGTGGTAAACTGAATATTGGAGATACAGGCTTAAAGCTATGCACTGATTTGTAGTTCGTCAGGAGAAGGACCATTAGAGGCTTTTTTTTTTAAATTCTGTTACTGTAATTACAGAATGGTATTTGTATCCTGTTTTAATAGTTGAAGAAAGAAGAACGGAAAAAGAGGAAGGATTCAGGAGCACCAAAGAATGTTCCAAAAACTATTGACAGTATGCGGGAGAAGGATGACACATTGTTGGTGGATATGGATGAGAAATGTCAATTAGAATTGAATTTGGAACTGGAGAATGATGAAATGAACAGTTATTTCCAGAAGACATATGTACCAAGAGTTCTTATCACATTTTCTGATAACCCTCATGAGGTAAATTTTATTTTTGTGTTTTTGTAATTTGCAATATTGAAAGTGATGATCATGGTCAGGGATGAACAAATCCCAGGTGAAAGGTCACCATGGTGGCTGAATTTTGTGTGGTGGCGTCTAATATTTGTGGGTGTTCGCTTTTAAACTTTCTTTATGTAACTCTTGTGGCACAAGAATTTTGAAATGGCTCCTAGTTTTTGGAAAATTTGTGCATACCTGATCCTGGTGATGTCAGGTATTGTGGTTGTGTGGTTTTTACTTCATTTTCAAGAAAGGTGAAAATGGATGAAGTAATGATCACATCTTTTCAGGTGATTGCACATGTTAGGATGGAGTTAGGCTGGAGTTAGTGGTCAGTGTGCTTTCAACTCTTCATCTCCCTGGGTTTATATTGCATCAGTCTCTTGTGATAGACACAGATAGTATTTCTGAATTTTCACACAGCTGATTCCCAAGAAGACTGTGTTGCATGTAATTGCCGTAATAACTCCGAATCTTATAGTGCTTGTACTAGGCTTTTGTAGAACTCAGCTCATAGATCAGCTATCCCACTTATATATATATTCTTGGCTCCAAGTACTTGCTGGGATAGTATCTTAAGGTAGACCATGACTCTTTCCTTTCATATCCTTGCTGTTCATCACATCCTATTGGTCAGTGCTGAAAATTCAGTATGTGGTACGTGGAACTGACACAGTAAATTATCACTGCAAACAGTTGTTGTTGAAGGCTGGAGTCTCAGATTCCAAACCAAGAAGTGGTCACACTTGTGAAATTTTTTGTTAATTAATGTGAATTATTAACTGTTTGCTGTTTTCTTAAGCCTTTTTATTAATTCAGATACAAGAGTACACGTTATTCCTGTGTAGTCACACTAGATGAACTTTTGTTTCAAATTTATTTTTCACCATCTTCCAGTTCTTTAATGCTGTATAGTCTGAATTGCTGCTACTGTAATGAGATAAACTATGCCAGCAGTATGAAATTAATGAGTAATTGATTGTATCTTTTGCTTCCACAGATACAAATGTGAGTTATTCCCTCCCCCCCCCCCTCAAAATTTTCCAAACAGATATAGTTACATGTGCCAGCTTTGTTCATTATAATTGGAAGTAATGTAGGAGGTAAATGATTTTGATTTATAGTATAATATATGACATTTTCCAAGTGTTCAGTATTTGTTTTGTGGTGTTCTGGGTTGTGACACTGTGCAGTTTGGTATATGGGTAAAAGGTAAAGCAAAGTTGTCCTTGAAAATGCCATGAAGGCATATTGTTTGACTGGGCAGTTTCACACTCTGACTGCTTTATCCCTTTACCCATTAAACAGCAGGCCTTGCCGGTGCATACCAACATTTTAGAGAAACATCCTACTTCCTTCTCCTGGAAGAGAACTTGGAGGCAGTATGTTCCTTGATATCTACATGCAAGTTTTGACTACATGCTGTCACAACCTAGAAGGCTGCTGTATTCATCTCATGTAACATTATCATAATTATCAGAAATTGGATTTGATCGTACCTGGACAAGTGCATGGTTTATAATTTAAAGGACTGTAAAGATTACATAATTGTGACCGACAATGTTTCTGCAATTTTCAGAAATGCCGTATATTTGGACGTGAGTTGACCCGGGTCATACCTAATTCTGTTTCTCTTTACCGGAACAGATCAGGGGTAAAGAAAATGGTGAAGAGTGCTATTGCTGAAGGTTTTACTGATATTATCATCATCAATGAGGATAAACGCCAACCAAGTATCCTTTAAAAGACTTACCAGGAAAATCTGTTAAAAAGTAGAAGTTTTTTGTGTGTTCCAGCTCAGCATTGTGAGGAAGTGTAAGGTTATGGACAAAGAACAGAATGCAGTCATTATGTTTCTATTTGAATATAGAAATTTGTTTGTTGTATGTACAATATATATATAAAGGGAAAGTTCATCCTGGAACAGGCCACAAAAGCCCAGAAGGGGAGTAGAGGTATAGCTGTACTCTTTCTTTAACCTCATCACTAGGTGGGGGGTGGGTGGTCAACGCCATGCCTCAGCTGCTTTACCCCGGGAAAGACCCAATACCCATTATATAGGAGGCTGGGTGGGCCCCGGGGCCAGTCTGGACAGGTGCAGAAAATTTTGCCCCCACCGAGATTTGATCCCTGGACCGTCCAGCTTGTAGCGAATTGCTATACCGATATATATGATAACGTGTGGATATATATATATATATTTATATGTGTGTGTGTGTGTATGTATATGTGTGTGTATATATATATATATACAGGGTGTTTCACGACTTTAGGGCATAACTGCAGGAGGTGATTTCTTAGGTCTTTGTGATCAAAAAA
>Ga0136643_10000690_pt1 | contig 38147 bp, 33 predicted proteins | sample TergutLab28metaG_FD_96883 | JGI IMG/M metagenome (GOLD analysis project Ga0136643, IMG submission 96883) | Labiotermes labralis P1 segment gut microbial communities from Petit-Saut dam, French Guiana - Lab288 P1 (version 3) (version 3) | ecosystem: Host-associated > Arthropoda: Insects >...
ATAACTCAACAAATAAGTCGCAAGCTCCTGAAGATGGATGTATTAACATCCGAAACATGTTGAGCAGTAAATAATGAAATAATAAAGCAAGTGACATCAAGTTGGTCTCTCTTTATTCAACTAATCGTTGCTAGTTTGAAGGAAATTTGCAGGACATTATTAAGAGAACACAAATATAAAATACTGTCAGAGTTTCTGGTTGTCCGCACAGCCTCTGACGGGGTGCCTTCCTGGACAACTTCACCGTGGTGGCCGCCAGTGGAAAGACCCTATTCGTTAAAAATGTACGAGCATCTCAGACACAAAATGGCTACGAACCGTTAAGAGCCCGCTGATACCTGACATATGGTCAATGTCTTCTGTGTAAATAACTTAAAATGTCTGACATGCCTCGATGTGAACAATTCGAAAACAGAAGGCAGAAGATTATTCAGCCAGCAGTTTACACCTGTGAAAGTAACCTACAATGGCGTCACGATAAATAACGTCTACTGTTTTCCACTCAACGGAAGGTCCAAGCGATTTTGTTAACGTACATACCGGTCAGGAACGTGCTGATTTAATGGTTAGTCAAGACGACAGACAGCAGGTAACCATGCTGTGCGCATGTGCCAAGGACGAGATGGGTGGGGCATGTGGCATGTACGGGAGTTAAGAGAAATACTACTGGGGGTATCGAGGGGGAAAGATGAAGAAAACCAACTTGAATGAATACGCGTAACTGAGAAGATGATATTAAAACGGATCTTCATCACTAACATTGTAGGGTGTGGACTAGATTCACCTAACTCAGAACAGGGACACGTGGCGGGCTCTGGTGAATAAGGTAATGAACTTTCTTACGAAGGTCTCTGTTCTACGGAGTAAGCTTGCATTTCTCTCTCTCTCTCTCTCTGACTGTCAAATTCTATCTTGCGGGTCATATATTCGTCCGTGACGCATTACACAAGCACACGGGAAGCTGTCTCTACTCGTGGCTATTTTAAATGTCAGGTTTACGGGAAAGCCAACTGACAAAGGCTTAATTTACATTACAAGTACTGATATACAAATATATATATATATATATACGGTTAACTTGTTAAGACAAGTAAGCAGAAGGAACCACGTCTGGCGCACCCGGCCTGTCAATGCTGCTACATGTTGCATTCAGCAGTGCTGTTCAATAGCACAATGGGCACGTTTCACCCTTTAAACGCCGAATTAAATCCCATCTGCTATCTGCTGGCATTATTAGAAGCTCGCCATATTCTCCACGTTAGCAGGGTAAGGGTTAACACATTGCAGCATTTCTACGTATTTTCAGTAATCGATTTATAATAGACCACCATCGAGACATCGAAGGAATACGGATCGAAATAAAAATGTACAAAAAAACTGGACAAAATTTAATTTACGCCCTCAAGTAAAGTACGGCTGCCACCGAACCGATTTTCACGAAACGCAAGGTTTCTAAATTTTTTTAAAAAAAATAATTTCTATATGGAATTTCATGAAAATTCGACAAACGGTTTAGTCGCTGAAGCTAGATCACAGACAGGTGCCAGTATCGTCAGCTCGTACCGCACAGGCTACAATGTCGCTTAAGCTGGGTCCACACTTGCAACGTTACCCCGTAACGTAACACAGTATCGTGACAGTGTGGAGGGGGCTCGTGACCGCATAACGTATCAAAAGTTGGTTACGCGGTCACGAGTCCCCTCCACACTGTCACGATACGGTGTAACGTTACAAGTGAAGACTTACTTACATCTTCACCTTAACGTGTCTGTCAGTTGTGTCCGATTTTAATCAAAATCGGAAAGTGTCAACGAATTTTAGTAAACTATACATTATTTGTTCCAACTAACTGCATATATAATTATGGATCACTATTTGTTACATCGTAATATTCCTCTTTCATGTTTCGACCCAGGAAGACCATCATCAGGGAGGAAGTTATTTATAATCATATGTACAATTGGTTGCAACAAACATTGTACAGTCAGTCAACTGCATGGACTGTGCACAGCGTTGAGTTTTAGTAAAAAAAAAAAAAAATCCAAACATCAAATTTCACGAAAATCCGTCTTGTGGAAGTGGCTGTGTTCCATGCGGACGGACAGACAGCCATGTCGCAGCTAACAGTCGCTTTCTGCCATCGTCTTGTGAACATGCTTACAAATTCACGGTGCTGCATATCATGTGACGTCACTTCCAGTTCCTAGTCCCACGGAATTAAGGCCGAAACATTGGAGTTACGCGCCAGAAAATTCCGACCTCGAAGCAGCACCTGGTGTTCGCCTGTCACACTGCTTCCACATTTGAAGGAAGAATCTGACACTGATGGTCGCGAGAAAAAGGGGTTTTCTAAGGGAATGTTGAAACGGCACCGAAAGAAGGCCACAACGTTGACATATTCAAGGTGGGGGCCGCTTAAATTACGTGTCTTCCGGTGTGTTTCGACGGGAAAAGGCACCTCCATACTCAGGGCTCCTGATTTTGGTTCCATCTAAACCAAAATCAGTCACCCTAAATATGGAGGCATCAGGTTCATCTGAAACACCGTAACAAACTTATCATCACATAGGGTGCAAGAAGCCAAGATACGATCATTTGAAGGTCACACTGGAGTCCCTTTCTTCACAGTTCACGGTTCATACAATCTCATCCCAGCACCAGACGCCAATCAGTCAATGCTACTGACGGAGACTGAACCCACAGACTAAACCGGACTGAGGAAAAACACGAAAATCAGACATAAGATGTCGTTACTCGGAAGGAAACTTACGGGCGGGGCCTCCCGAATACGACGCACAGTGCTTACCGCCTCGTCGCGACGTTCGGTGCAGCCTGCCAACGTTCGAATGTCAGTGGGGGACGGTTACGCCAAATGAGGGCGAATCTGGTCACCATAACTCCGTTGTGTTGGTTAATAATTGTATTTGCTAGTCAAATGAGGACGTTTCAAGGTCAATATTCTGGCTAAAAATTTATCTTGCAGTAGTATCGGAAAACGTGAATCCCTCGGTAACGGTACAGAAAACACTGCCGGGTAAGTTTCACACTGGGACCAAAAAGTCCCAGTTTGTGCTAACCTCCCCCGCCTCCTCAGTATAGTATTGTACCTTTCCACTTCCTGATGAAGACACTTCGCCGCTCGACATCACAACGAACTCAGAAACTACGACAGACGGTACGAAGAACCATACGACCGGTTTCCTACGGATTTACCGACGTCGAAGGCCTTTCACAAGGAAGTTGTAATCTTCTACGCCATTATATGGGACTCCGTCCTTGACGAGGGCAACTCTCGCGGGAAGACAGCAGTAGACGACACAGTGGTAAAGGTGCCTCGCGGCGGACAAATGCCACAGAACACGGACATCGCTCGCAGTAGCTGGCAACTCACCATGACATCCAAAAGCAAAACCGTCCTACTCCTAACTATCCTAACGTCAGTTCTGCTGCGGACACAACAGTCAGCAGTGCTCCAAGCACAAAGTGCCAATGTATCTTCACCGACGACATTTGCAGAGTTTTCAAAACAGGAAATGGAATGTTTTGAAACAGGCAGAATGTTGTATGAGCCTGACGGGAAGTGTTACACGCTTTTACAATCTGGCCCATGTGGTAAGGGCCAGTGGCTAGTTCTGGATAAAGACGAAGTAGTCAGTGGAAAGGGTGCACTTAGTCCTGTGTGTCGACGGTGTCCCTGCTGTGACAAACTGTTCAGGGCCGTGTACTGGCCAGCAGACAGGCAATGCTACCGACTGTTTCACGACAACAAACGGTTATGTCCGTCCCCAGGAACAGTGTTGCAAGTTGATCCATTCGGCGAAGGAGAGTGTGCGTGTGAAACAGAGCCTTTACATGAACGATGGGATGAGAAAAATGGGGACAGTGACGACTCACCCTGCTACCCGTTGTATCAACGCGGCCCATGCGACAGTGGATACATTTTCGTTCCGCATGACAACTCGACTCGCTGTGAGAAAGACCCCTGTTCTCAGCAAAATAAGGAAAACTCTGCTGTTAGGTTTGTAGCATGGAAATACGGCAACAACAGGTGTTACAAGTTAGGAAGCAGAGGTCCTTGTCACTCGGATGGTACAGCAACGTTCAACGTCCATCCTGTGACGCGACGACCAGCATGCATAAACCGAGCCAACAAAATTGTGGATCTGCCCCCACTATGTGACACGGATCACTTTGGAGACTGTCGCGAAGAGTTTGAATTGCCCTCACCATTTTCGTACCTCAATGCTTTGTACAAACAAGCAGAGAGAAGACGAAACTGGAGAAAGATGAGACGAAGGAAGCATTAAGGCCCTGGAGGATCTCCTGAAGCCCTTCGGGTATTTGCAGTATATACAGAAATACACCCTAACACTACAGATACAAATCTTTTGGGATATGACCCTGAACATGCAGTCACTACAATCCTGTGAATCGTCATGCACTGTGCAGACGTAGCGTCACATCCCAGCTGACATGAACTTCAGCAAGACTCCTGTGAGAGCCTAAAATCTCACAAACTTGAACAGTGTTACGGAAGAACAGAACAGCACAGTGAGAACGGTGTACTTTTAGTGCATATGGCGTGCTCATACAACTGCTGTGTTGAGAAAAGATGGGTGTAAGTAACGTAAGTCCTCGTTGGACATTATAAAATGCCTAACCTTACCAGTTAAAATACATTTTTATACACTTATGTAATATAAATCAACAAAATGCACCTTTTCTAAACTAACATTTTAGGGTGAAGAGAGATAAACCAACAAGATGCAAAAATCAGATGTTTAATATCAAACTTCTATCTCAACATGTTTCGGGCATCATTATGCCTATCATCAGGAGAACAAGACCGTGTATTACCGCATATGGTGTTCTGCACTGGTTGTGCTGGCTGTGGTTGTGTGGAGCTGGGTCACAAGCTGTGTGCACTGTGTGAAGGTTACTGTCGAACAGTAACCTTGTTCTCCTGATGATGGGCATAATGATGCCTGAAACATGTTGAGATAGAAGTTTGATAATAAACATCGGATTAGTTGCATCTTGTTGGTTTATCTCTCTTCACCCTACGTTCAAGATGCACGGTCACAAGAGCCTAAAATTTTCTAATATTTTAACTTATGATGTCTCCAACATGATTCAACCCCAAGGATACATCTTCAGGAACACAGCTGTATATACAGGTACGGTATAGTATATTGTACATGCATCAGTATAAGCACTCTACCTACAAGACTGCTTACACTGATGCATGTAAAACATATTATACCATTCCTGTATATACAACCATCTTCCTGAAGATGAACCCTTGGGTTCAAAACATGTAGAAGAAATCATAAATTAAAATATTAGTCTAGAAGAGGTGCATTTTGTTGGTTCATACTACATAATTATATTACAATGCATGGTGCAAAAAACATACAATTTTTGTACATCTCTCCAATACCTGTGGCATGAAGGAACTTTTTTCAAATTTTTCCAACAATAAAAAAAACTTCTACTGAAAGATCCAGCATTTATGATGACAGTGAGGCTGATTCTACACACAGTTCTTCTTGACCAGTCTTCCATTTCCCTTGCCTCCTGATGTTTACTTTCAGATCAGCCATTGCCCCAGATGCACCATTAACATCATGTCCTAAACCAGCATCCACACACATCCATGCCCTAACATAACACATGCCTCAGCATACAGCTTTGCCTGGAATTTTGTACTGAAACTGTCATCCACACAGAAATATGCGATGACATTTCAGAACATTCTGGCCAGTCACGGCTGTCACTTTACTTCAAACCTAATCAACCTTCTACTTACTGTGCTTAACAAATCAAGAGATGTTTATGCCAAATGGTATGGAATGTAAAGCCAGAAATACCACATACACACAAATATATATATATATATATCTTTCACGCAATAAATCTAGGTAATGGATGGACACAAAGCATGATTAATTATGCAGCTTTTTATGATGCTTTCCTCTGCAAATAACATCTATGACCACAAAGAAATGAAAGTGCTCACAACAAGGTAAATTTCAGAACAATGCTTGATGCATTTTCATGCACATTTATTGCCATAAGAAATATTATGGTCTGTCTGTCTGTCTAATGGTCCTTAAACTCTTGAAATCTTTGGTGGACTCTGATGGTCTTTTCTGATAAAATCCGAATTTGGGGGCTACTTTGGTCACATGCAAGCCTAAATGAGTACTCTTTCATTTATCTCTTGAGACATTAACAAAACAAATGCATGTTAGACACAATTTAAGGAATTCAGTGACAAGAACTTCTGAACATTTTGTATCACAATGATCCAGTGTTTTAATACATAACTTTTACAAAGAATGATTTTAGCATAATGCATGCAAGGGTGCATTTTTCTGCATGTCTTGAAGAACGCTGAAGTACGTATCTGTATGCATTGGACATGACCAACATTTTATATTTGCTATGCCACACATTAAACTTGTCTACACAACACACCGTACCCTGCCTGCCTGCCTGCCTGCCACCTATTCTATTTAATGTGCCACACTGCAACTTGCTGCAATCACATAACACTCAGAATTATAAATGACCTACTGACAAGCATTCTGGCAATTTTAGTCAGAAGAAGAAAAAATTCTGGCAAAATTAAATCATTACATCAACCGGCACTAACGGTATCCTGTACAACATTCAGATTCACTGAATGCAGATGAACAGCATAGCCACAGTTGATTCTGAAGTACTAGCCTACCAACTGTACGATCAAACATATTAGTGAAAGCAGTCATATGCTGAATAGCACTGTGTCACAGTGGGTATAAGAGTAGATACAGTGTCAAGATATTTCCAACCCCAGCCCAAGTATCGAACTGGATGTGTTGTGTGTGATACAGTGAAGATCATAAAGCCCAGTAGTTACTTTATGTACCACCACGTTTAACATACAAAAATTGTACATTGTCCCCACAGTGTATTTATGTGTTTTTTGTGGATCTCAGAACAAACAGCAATTATTTCACTATACAATAATGACATAGGAGAGTGTGTTTACTGTGCAGTATGGACTGAACCTTTAAATATAACTAAAGTTAACCATTCAAAGAATTGAGTTAAAAATATCCAATTGGAGCAATGCCAGAAAATTTGAGGCAAAAATTAACAGATTCTACTACATTATTTTAAAATGGAGTTACAAGATTTCATCTTATTAATTCTAATTCTACTTTCAACTTCCTTTAAGATGACCCTCACACCTCAGAATAGTTACTGCTTTCTGCAAGGTATCTGTCAAGGTCATGACAATCTTTGATGCACAAACAAGGAATCAAGGTCAAGCTAATAAAATAAGCAGCAGTTTAAGTACAGAGTGATTCAAAATTCATGAAACCCAACATGTAATAGGTATTTTCTCTCATGTTGGTAACCCTACACAAGTGTTACAAAAACACATATGTGGCAACACTGTGTAACTCCAAATACAGAAGAACGGTTACACCATTAGACTTCAATAAATTCACTCATAAAAATTTGTCTTTGGCACAGCAGGCATGAAACATTCCTTGTGTGAATGTTTACTTAGTAAAAAAATAATTTTTTTGAAAACACTACGTGAACATCCCAGCTGAATTTTGAGACAAATATCAGGATGCTGCAGTAGCAAGTGAATCAACACCTCCACAATTAGTAACCTATTTTATGTGACACACTTAGTGTTTGTGAAAAAATTAAACAGATACCTATCATTGTGAACCGAAGTAAAACTGGGAAGATGTAAATCAACATTTGCTTCAGTGCCACAAACAATCGCCAAGAACACGTGGATCACACATGGGTATGTTTGACTGCAGCACACAGAGGGATGTTATGAAGTTAGGCACAAATCCTTACTGTATTCAGATTATGCAAGATCTTAAAGATGTTAATGAAGAAAAAGGATTATCTTTTATGAGAGACACTGAAGATTAAAGCGTACAAAAACAATCCCCACACAATGGGGGATCTGACGGCCAATAAAATACAGGAAAAAAGTGCTAATACAAACATTCAAACACTACAAAAGTTTCCAACAAATCTGGTGAAAACAATCTGCGCATGTAATGAAGGTGGACATTTTCAACGCTTATAACAATATTTTATAATCACTCATAATTACCTGATTGCATAATTTTGAAGTAAGAAATAATAAAAATAATTTGACAAATGATACTTGGGTCACATGACTTTTGAATCACCCTGTATTATGCCTTGCTGCCAGCAGTCACAGCACTGACTTTCATCAATAAATTTGTATTTTTAAATTAATTAATTAATTAATGACAATGTCAACTGCAAAAATTTTATAGCATCAGCAACAGATGAATGAATACACAACACTGGTGAAAGGTTACTGACATGGGAAAATTGAGGCATTTGGAATGAAACCTGCCCCAGTGCCACTTTGTCCACCACAAATCCCATATGGACAAACTTGGAATCAAACTTGGGCTTCAGCAGTGACAGGCAGTTATCTGTATGGTAATTCATCTAAATTACTGCTGTCACCATTAATCAATCAAGCAGGCTTATTATTATAATCATTTTGGTATTTAGTTATTTCCTTTTGGCAGTTCGCGAAGTTGCACAAACTTAGGTCACTATTACTGTTTACTGACCAACACTTACGCACAATCCTATGTACTATACTAGATAACATATTCATTGCAGCTCACCGTCACAGCCAAGATGTGTTCTTGGACAGCTTTACCCTGCAGAGGAAGGCATTATGATCCTTTGAAACATTAGGAAAGAAGGAAGGAGATGGATGATTGAAGGGTAGGGAAATGAAACAGTTGGTAAGCAAGTACAGAGAATGAAAGTGATGGATGATGATGATGATGAGAAAGAAATTATCTTCCATCAAAGCTATACAAACATGTGCTAAGAAGTAATAAGCAGACTGTGGTATTTACAGTTATTAGATATTAGTACAACCAACCACTGAAAATTCAATTTTAAAAGGTCGGAGAAGACATAACCCTGAGTGAAGAGCATGTATCAATTTTGTACTAAGGCACATCTATCAGAAAACATCCTCACAGTATGAATTTTTTTAACACTATGTTTGGTTGGCACTGCTTCATATCTCCTCACCCCACTACAATTTCGTCAAAGGGAAGTTTCCACTGCTGGATGAAATATTCATATTTTGACTATCATCATCTTCAGGAAGTTGTGACCTTATCTATCTTATTATACAAATTTATGTCATGTTACTCACATCTTCAGAAGAAGAGATGAACCGACTACAGACACAGAACTAAGAGCCATGGCTGCCGATGCCATCCAGGGCTAGAACACACAGGCAAACAAAAAAATCAGCATTCAGCACAATTCATCCTTATAGAAATTAATCTACAAGGTTTTAGCTTTGAAGCTGTGTCACTAGGTGAGTGTGTCCTGATGTTCTGAAGGAATGTAATGCCTTCCACAGATGAGGGATTGATTCTTTGAAATGTGAGACAACACTAAGTCAATGACATGGCATCACACACCAGATAACCTGAATCCTCAGAATTTAATTTAGCTATGAGAACATACCACAACATTACCTTTTACAGAACATCTGCAGCCTATACTTCATTGCTGAAGTATTTATATCTCCAAAAATATCTAATCATATGTGAACTGGTAAGTCAATAAGGCACAACATCTTAACCTTTAATGGATAAATGGGAGAACATGGACCTACTAAATGTACATCCTTATCATCTGAAAGGGAAAACATTGTCCCGCAGTGGACACTACAATTGAATAATGCCCTGGCCACAGCAGAAAACTGGCATTTCTAAGGCCACTTGCCAATCTTTAAACCTGTCATGGCCTGATCAACCTACTGGTTCCTGCCACAGAGGTCCATCTGATTGTCAGTTAATTTTACACAAAGTAACCTGGAAATTCTTATGTAACTTCCACAACTACACTTTGTAATCAGCATGTTGTTGTTAGTCTTCTTCTCCTTCTTCATCTTCTTACTTCATTACAGTCCTTGGTGAACCCCAGCACCTTCCAAAATTGTCCTCTACTGTTCTCAGTCCTGTCATTTATGTCTCCAGTTCCTCATACCCATATTCTTAGAGCTTCCTCGACTGACTCAAGCCACCTCAACTTACGTTCTCCTACAAGTTGAGTCCATTCTGATTTAAATAAAGTAAGCTTCCTGCAAGGATCCAGTTCTGGCTTTCCAGAGAGGTGTCCTAGCCACCTCAATTGTCCTCTTTATATTACTTCCACTATGTCTAGTTCATTATAAAGCACATGCAGCTCATTACTGTATTTTGCTCTCCATATACCATTATTATTCATAGGAACATATTTCAATAAGCATGTTTATTTAAGGAACATTAATTTGAATTTAAAGTTGATTCAAATCTTACCTGCAGAATGAATCCAAAAGGACTAAATAAACCAGCCGCAACAGGAATGCCAACTAGATTGTACATACTTGCAAACAGGAAATTCAGACGTATCCTCCGCACTGTTTTTCGTGACAGATCCAAGCAGCCTATCACATCCAGCAAATCATTCTGCACAACAGATGCAAATACACACTTACTTACTTACTTAATTACTTACTTACTTTCTTACTTACTTACTCCATGGAGCAGAGCCCTTCTTGAGAAGCTAACTGGTTTTCAGCTAGTCAAGAAATTCCCCACATTTTATGGAACCCAAAGATTCATTCCCACATTCAAAAGTGGTCACCACCTGTCCCTTTCCTGAGCCAGCCCAATTCAGTCCTCACCTCCACATCCCACTTCCTGAATATCCATCTTAATATTATCGTCCCATCTATGCCTGGGTCTCCCAAGTGGTCTCTTTCCCTCAGGTTTCCCAATTTCCCTCAGGTTTCAAATACACACAACAGATATAAACACATAAACAGAAAAAACTTTTGTCATTCTAACATGGTGGTATGGTGGCGAGATGTGCCATGGCATGTACATAGGACAAACCTACATATTGTAAAAGTAAACACAATTGATGGTATCAAAACTCTCAAATGTAAATGTACACCTCAGTAACATAACAATGGCATGGCCATGACAAAGTGCATGACCTTTTTCATCTTCAAAGGAACAAAGATGTTGTAGGTGATTCGATTAACCTTTCAAGGTCCCGTGACTTAAGTCAGCATCGAGTGCAACAGTGAGTGGCTCAACATCAACCAAAGTTGTCAAAAACATGCACTAGTATCAATGGTCTTGGAACTTAACCAGGACCCTTGGGGTGTACTGGCAATTTAAATTTTGGCCCTTAAGAAGTTAACAGGTCAAATAGTGAAAACGTCAAAAGGAATAAAATGATACAGCACACATATGTGAGGTGCCAAATAGTACAATCACTAAAACAAATGTTTTAACATTATCCCTGTGGGAGCAAAACATTATCAGTAGTATAAGAAAATAATAATCCTCATATTTTGAATGATGATGTTGAATGCATGCAACTTGCATTGCTGACACTCTACAGAGAAGCAATCAGTACAGCATTACAGACCATCTGTTCCTTGGCACATCATTCAAACAGAATATGAGGCATTTAAGACACTCATCTGCCAACTAATGGACACAAAAATGTAAATGGGGGAAAATAAAACAGGTGCTGCATAGTCCGTGATTAAAAGAAGCGAAGAAAGATTATATTTGCCACTTTATTTGGAACCATTTTTTGAACTCAGTAAGCAATAACCATAGTGTTCAATGAGAAATAAAATTTTACAGTTAGAATTTAAGTTCTAATGCAAAAAAATGCAACTTCACCTTTCAATGAACATTTCCCTTGGATTGAAACCATCATTCATCAACAAAGAGAACTAGTTAATTATGAAGCAGAGGGACTGATTGGCTTATGAATGAGTTAGGTTCCACAGGCTGTTCATAAGCCCAACTTTGAACCTGCCAAAATCCCATAAGATGGACAACAGTCACACAATTCATCCCACAAATATGTGCAATGTTTAAAATGTTTCACCTCTGTCAAATGACTTCATACTGCCTACTCTTCTTACTACCATCCTCAATATGTCCCCAAGGCAACTGGACATACAGACAGGGCTGTACACTTCAAATTTCAAAAGTCTGAAGTCTATAAGCAGGACTGTCTGTATTCTGATCCCTCACAAATTGATGGCACATAATTGTTGATGGGGATGGAATATGAACATTATTTATCAGTAGGAGTGCCATGTATGAGTGGAATAGGTCATTTAGAAGGTTCCTTTGACAAAATGAAAATATGACTGTAAAACCAGTAACAATTTCCCGACAAAACAGGTAACATATGCACAGGTGTAACATTCATGCACATTCGCATAACCACTGTTGCCACGGAGCAGCAATTAGTATCACATATTCTGAGTGTGTGTGTTTGTAGCCTTAGTTACACAGCATGCAAATTGCATGTGCCTTAATACATTGTCATCTGTGGCCTGTCTGGCTGTACAATATTATTCCACATTTATCTCACAAACAGCATGATTTTTGGGAAAAGAGTTATTGAACATAAGATTTGTGTTTTTATTTCCTCAACAAATTTTGTCTCAAATGTTTCTCGTTCTAAGAATAATTCTGCCAGATACTAACATTACACATCTCTTCATGTCAAGTACCCATTATTCTCAGCAGATTTTAATAAAACTTGAATTTTTAGGCATGTCTGCAAAATTTCAAAAAGTGACTATTAGCTTCATCATGTCTGTCTGTCCACATGGAGCAACTTGACTCCCACTGGATGATTTCCTATTGACATTTGATACTTGAATATGTTTCAAAAATCTGTCGAGAATATTCAAATTCAAGTTTCATTAACAGCGGACAAGAATATCAGGTACTCTACATGAAGATCAATGACATTTTTTACCATATTTTGCTCATTTCTTATCTGAATAAGAAATGTTTCAGACAAAAGTCACAGAGAACATCAAAACACACACTTTATGCTCAGTAACTTTTTTGTTTTTTGAAAATTATGCAGTATTGTATAAACTTACAAGCCAAAGATGGCAATACAATGTGGCACATGCACATTACATGCTGGATAACTAAGGCTACAAACACACACTCAGAATATGTAACACTTACTGCCTTTCTACTGCAACAATGGTTGCATGAATTCACTCAATATTACATTATATTCACAATGCCTACCGTATCTTGGCATATTGAAAAATACTCAAATATCAGTTTTTATGAAAATCTGCCTAGTGAAAGCCAAGTTGTTATATGTGGATGGACGGACAGACAGACAGACCACAATGAAGCTAATAGTCAATTTTTGCAATTTAGTGAACATGCCTAAAAGGATATTTACACCTGGAACACACTATACAGACAGCAGCAAATATATTGCATATCTTCCTGATACAGTAATTAAATCATACACACAGCCAGTGCCTAGAATTGCCACAAATGTACAAACCCTCATGAGAACAACATCAGCTGCTTCAACTGCCACATCAGTGCCTGAAGCAATAGCAATTCCAACATCTGATTGGGCAAGAGCTGGCGAATCATTAACTCCATCACCGACCATGGCGACCCTGTAGCCCTGCTTTTGGAGTTGCTGAATCTTGGCTACTTTATGTGAGGGAAGTACTTCTGCAAACACCCTGCCAATGCCAACCTGACAGAAAAAGGCAGTCTTTCAGTAAACGGGCTGAAAATTCTAGAAACTTCAACTGGCAGATGTGGTATCCTGTTTGCTATTTCATACAGCTCTGTAAGACCAGTACACATTACTAGCATCTGTTGCACCGATTCCTGGCCCAGTAGATATATTACTCTATCACAGTTGTTATTCTTTTTTTTAACTTTTGCAATGAACTTACTGTAAAAATCGGCACAGTGAAAGCCACACTTCACTTAGGGACATAAATGAACATCTAAACATAGTCTCCACATTTGTTGTCCAATATGGGTGAGAGTCAGTAAAAAAGATCTACACATAATGTTGTTGGGCACTTTGTAAGTTTAATGTACATTGGTGCAGGGAAGGCCATACTTTTCTTACGGGTGCAAATGAAATGAAATTTGTGTGTGTACCAGGTCACAGTGTACACTGTTCCTTAAAATTCTTGTGACAATCATTACAAGCTCTTTGTGTTGCACATGCACCTCATATTTTCTAAGGACATCCAGGTGCATGATAAGGTTATTTTAACAAGTACACTAAATTAACGCTAAATGAACACTGCACACCTGTCGTGCTATGGAAGCTGCAGTCTTTCTGTTGTCTCCTGTCAGCAGGATAACTTCAAGACCCATTCTCTTGAGTGTGTACACAGACAGATGTGCCTCTGGTTTCACCAAGTCTGCTACACTAACCATTGCAACCAACACACCTGTAAACATTGGATAAATTGCTACTAATGCAGTACAATTTGAATGACAACAGGCAATGTGTCCCTCTGCAAAGACAGACAACAAGTGTGCCATGCAGCTGTTAGCACTGCATTGTATTTGTAAGTTTTCGTTTTGACCGTGTTCCAAAGATCTGGTACAGACAATTTTATTACCACTCAACTCCAACAGCCCAATGCCAAAATAATGTCTTTTCCACAACTGGCTGAAGGTTCATGTAGTAACACATGATTTTTATGTACCACTAGCCACATGCACACTTGCATCCCATTTCTTTTTAACCTTAATCCAAATTACCCAAAGTTATATACCTGAAATCCAATTTTAATATTATTCTTTGATATTCATCTTTGTCTTCTAAGTTGATCCCCCTCAACAGCCTTATGAATCAACATATTTTTTATAAAGGGACATGTCCAATGGATTGCAACCTCCTTCATTAAAATACTTTAATTGTGTTAGTGAAAGTGTATAAATCATGAAGCACCTCACTAGCATCCTCCATCTGTCACTCAATTTACCTCACGTAGGTCTAAATACTTTAAGTATCCGGAATTCAAATCACATACTGGTAATAAGTAAAACATGCAAATCCATGCCATTACCATTTATGGCACAGATTACAGCTGTACGACCCAGCTCCTCCTCGTCAACCATCCTTCCATCGACTTCATGTGGCACATTCACTGCATTGCGTTGCATCCACTCTCGGTTCCCAATTAACACATCATACTGCTCCGTGTCAGCAGGGTGTCTAGTGTCAATGTTGAGCAACTGCTGCAGTTCAATCACCTGCTTCTCCTGGGATCCAAGCAGACTCTGGACAACATCAACTTCAACTCCATTTACATTGAAGTTCCCAAAGCTACTGTTCCTGCATGACATACACAGAATGAAATCAATTAAATGTCAAACAATATTAATGCAATATGGTTTAATTAAAAAAACAAATAATTATAATACCTGCAACATTTTAGGGTCTCTCACCTGTGCTGCTGAGGGTTCAAGTCTTCTGGTATGTGACAATGTGTCATTGGGTTCAGGGACTGCATGGAACTTTAAGAAGCATGTGCTATTATCCTTTACAAGTTGGGAACAACTCACCTAGTGACACAGCATGACATCCTAGAAGGCTTGAATCCTACATTTAAAAAAACCTATTTTTACTGCAACAGGAAGTTTGGATAGCTCAGTCAGTATAGTGATAATGCTATGGACTGGATGATTGAGCAATCATGGTCAGTTTCCGGTAGGGAAAAGAGGTTTCTCTTGTCACCAAAACATCCAGTCCAGCTCTGTGGCCCACCCAGCTTCCTCTTCAATGGGTACTAGGGGTACAATGGCTGGGTCATGCTACTGACCTCTCACCCCAATCTATGGCCAACATTAAGAATGTGTGACGCTATGCTGACTTCAACAGTTTGCTTCATTCCTGTTAGTGCAGGAGGGTGAATATGCCAGCTAGTAAGACGGGAAGCACAAAACACACATCCATCTTCTACAGTTTTCTCTCAGTTTAAAGAACAATGTCTTATTAATGAGAGTAACAGTGTTTGATCCTGCTCCCAGGGACTCTGTAATTAATAAGTGCATACATGCAATTTCTGTGGGCAGTTTCACTTGCTTTATCAACTGTCCTTGCAGATTGATACTGGGCAGCAATATCACATTGCGATATATACTGTACTCCTAACAGAATACATGTTTTTGAAAAAGGCATAATGTTGCCTAGCCATATGGTCCTGAGTGAAAGTGGCCTAACTGTGCTGAACACACCTGTGTGCACTGTTAGAAAGCCCAGGTATCACAATATATGCAACTATCTGTACCTCCACTCCACCATATGACTCTGTGACATGCAGACACACTTTACTCTTACTTAATTCATTTTCAATGTCAAGACAGATTCAGATCAAAATATTTTCACTATATATTAAACAAGAGTGGGGTACATACATCTTCTAAATGCATTCTTTGCTATTTTATAAGTATCACACCTAGTTCTGCGGTTATACTAACATGTGGAGCAATACCCAAATTTTATCTTTACACTAGCCTCTTCAACATCTGTCAATATTTTCAATCACAACCAACAGCAACAGGGATTTGTCATATAAAAAAGTTTGCTAGCCTTCATGTTGGTGTAAGGCATAAGAATATCTACTGTTACAAGTTGTGGTCACATTACAGACACCACAGGATGGTGTCAGAAATTACTCTTTCTCATACTTTTAAATATTCAACATATTGAATTATTTTTGTTAAACAAAAGCTGTAGATTTCAATGACACACAAGGTGCATGTAATGTGCTAATTTTTTGTATGGTAGCCATCTGATGGGAAAATGTATACAGTAGTGGCAGTCTTGGACAAATACAGGAAAAAATTACATTTGGCTTGGAAAATTGTCTTAAAACACCAATACTAGATTTAATCAAAAACAGTCAACTAGTTTCAGAGAAACAACATGCAGACAGAACACAACCTGCTCTATTATTAAGTTTTTACTTCAAACTGTGAGCAAGCAACACATTAATATTTGTGACTCTCAACAAAATGCATTTAACAACAATAATCTCACTCACTCACTCGTTGCCAAACTAAAATAACTACATGATACAGGGCAACTTCAGTAACCAATCATTATTCACATGGTTCAAAAACTTCCTGCTGTGGAACCCAAATACTTATTGTTGTGATCACAAAAGTGTGAAGAATATCAATCTGAACCACAGCCAATACCACGTAACTATGACTAATTGTTACATAAAACCTAAAAATTGAACCTTCTGTGTTATATTTACAATCATTTATAAACGTTAACATCAGGACCTTTGGAGATTTTATATTGGCCAATTATTCTTACTGTTATCATCACCATCACCATCATCATTGTCCAGTGCTGTCACTGTCATTGTCACAACCACCTCCACCACTATCATCATGTTTTATGGAATATCCTTTCAGTAATGACAAGTTAAAAAACAAGACAAAATTTACACATTTCAATGTATACAATTTTGTCACAAATTTCTTCATAACAATCACTGACTTTTGAGAAAGTATTAGTTAATGGCCAAAATGTGCTCAACCCCTAGTGTACCAAAAAGAAATCCTGCTTTTGGCTTCAGATATGGTCCTAGAAGCACCTCATGAGCCTGGGTCAGTGACAGTCCCAGACACTCTTCCCCTTTTAGCCAAGCAAATATCTCACCACAGCCAGATAGTGGGTTGCTAGGTTTAATGACAATAGATGATGACATAATTTATTGATTTATTGGTCATTTACTTAAAAATGCTGTTAGTAACTCAGGCCATGCACTGAATGAATAACAAACTACAAAGGACGTAGAAGGTAAGGTTGCTGCCTAACATCAGGCACTACCCTGACATTTTCCTGGAAAGACTGAGGAAAACAGCAAAACCCTCAGTCAGGACAGTTGGGGTCCCAGCCGATATTCAAGTCACAAGTCCCAGTGTCTGAGGCACCTTGCTAGATTCCACTTAAGTCTGGGCACACCATGTGCATAACAAACTACAGGCCCACCGTGTAGTACAGGGACAGTTTCTGGGATTTTGCATTAACTTTACTAAAAACAGGGTTCAAGTTTTAAGAACTCAGAAGTGTCACAACATGTCATATTTCTTAAGATTACAGACAGTTTTTAGTTTCTTCCTGCTGGTAGATTAGAATATAATGTAACTGTGTGAATGTAAATGGAATACTCACTTAGACTGGTTTGCATAATTGACGAGTTTCTCTGAATGTGCTGCATATGTGAGCATGCTGTCAATGTTGGACACGGAGCACTTCAGACCACATCCAGGGATAGCCTGGAAGTTGCTGCACTGGGCAATCACATCTGACCTCATGGTCTCTTTCACATACTTCACAATTGCTGCAACATAACATCCACTATCATATTCAACACTTCTGGGCAATTATTGTATCTACCTGAATATAAGATTTGAAGTCTTTCCTGATTCTTCAGAAGAAGAAATAGACAACACCTTATAATGATACAAAGTTAAGCAAAGTGCTGCAACAGGTGTTTTCCTGAAGACTGTAATTAAATGGGGGAGACAGGTCATCTGACACGTGCGGTCATTTTACATTGGAATAAATACGGTATAGCACTGTGATAAATATGTTGTGCAGGGTGGGGCAGAAAAAATTAGACGATTTAAATTTAGCGCCATGCCGACATCTTTGTAGGTGGCGTGGTGAAATACACATCGCTGGGTAGGGTGGTTTGAAGCCTTCAGCCATCATGCAGCGTTGGTCGGAAGAGCATCGAGCATTTGCTGTGGAAACGTTTTTTAAAAACAATGATTCCGCTACTGTAATGCAGCGTGTTTTTTGACAACATTTTGACATCAGGAGGAATGGAAAGGTTCCAACACACCAAACAATATTGAATTGGGTTACACAATTCAGGACTACTGCATCCATTGTCAACAAGAAGCCTCCTGGTCGCCCTTGAACTGTACGAACACTGGAAAATGTGCGCCGAGTGGCACGTGCATTTCAGCATAGTCCTCAGCGTTCTGCTCGTCGCCATTCAATCGCCTTACACTTAACCCCTAGAACCATTGAACGCATCTTACATGAGGATTTAAAATGCCATTCTTTTAAAATTCAAGTGGTGCAACAACTTCTTCCCCATGATTTGAAGCAACGGAGTGAATGTTGCAGGAAACTCTTGCAAATGATCGACAGAATGCCGCAATTCCTGGATCACCTGATAATGTCTGACGAGGCACATTTTCATTTAAACGGAAACGTGAACAAACAGAACTTCAGATATTGGGCAGCAGAAAACCCACACATGTTGCATCAGAAACCAATGTACAGTGAAAAAGTGACAGTGTGGTGCGGTGTTAGTGCATTTGGAGTTCTTGGGCCCTACTTCTTTGAAAATGCTACTGGCCAGTCAGTTACAGTAATGGTGGATCGATATGTGGAGCTGTTGCGAGAATTTCTCAATGACGAACTTTGTCGGCTGTGTGTTGATACGCACCTGGTTTGATTCCAACAGGATGGTGCTACCACCCACACAGCACAAAATTCAATGGCAGTCGTCTGAGGAATGTTTCTGCAACATGTCATCTCTCGTTTCGGAGACGTTGAATGGCCTCCACACTCGCCTGAGTTATCAGCATGCGATTTTTTCCTGTGGGGTTATTTGAAGGAGGTCTATGCTCATGGACCTCATACTATACAGGAACTGAAGGATTGCATCTGAGAGGAAATTCAAGGAATTCCAGTAAATATGCTGAGGAAAGTCATGGACAATGTCAAACAACATGCAGAGATGTGCCTTACCTCCAATGGAGCTCACCTGAGTGATATTATCTTCAAAAAGTGACTTGAAAACATAATGCTTTTCCATGTTGCTTACCGTTGTTTAGCTAGTTATGATTTAATTTTTAATTAAAGTGTTCATTTTCAAGTTATTGTCTAATGGTTTCTGCCTCACCCTGTATTATTCAAAACCAACATCATCAGTGCAGGTGCTATGTGACTGACACAACAGTCATTAACCTACTTACATCAAAAAGAAATTAGGTTTATGAAAACACCATATCTGTTCATATATCCAAATACTGTGCAACAAATGGTCCTGAAATTTTGAAAGAACAAGATACTAACACAGACCACTCCCATAGCTACATCTAGCATTTATACTCACATCTAATGCAAGACTGGATTTCACAAACAAGACAAAGGTGCACACCAGCTCAGTTGTACTGTGGTATTACCTGATGCAATAGGGTGTTCGCTGTTTGCTTCTGCAGTACCAATAATAGCCAGCAGTTTTGCCAAGGAACATACTTTCTCGTCTACAAAAATGACAATTCGAGACACCATTGGGACACCATGTGTGATTGTACCAGTTTTATCAAACACAACTGCTTTCACCTACGGAGTGAACAATAATATACAGCTTTGGTTACAGTTCAAATTTGGATTAAACACTGAAATAGCAATGGCTCTGTTGCAATATCCACAGTTCTGAGAGATAAACGGTAGTGTGTAGAGAGTAAAAAGGTTGGTGCTTTGGTCTCATAAAATTCTTTCATAATCCAACTGCTACATTTACATAAAATATCACAGATGTACATGTAATTTTACACATTTAGTATTTAACCTGTAATAATATTGCATTCCACAGGCTTCTATGATAAAAACTGAGTCTTCAGATACCTGAAGGAGTTCTAGAAAAGCTGTGGCTAATTCTCAGCCATAAAATAAAAAATCAGAAGTTCATTTCTACAAACTGTTATGTTAAGATAATACTATAAGACATACTATTCACTATGTAAGTTACATGTTCTGACTAGTGGGAAAATCTATATGAAAACTTTATTGCATGTAATCACTGGATGCATACCTTATGTGCATTTTCCAATGGTTCTGCCCCTTTGATCAATATTCCATTCAGAGCACCAACACCAGTTCCAACCATAACAGCAGTAGGAGTGGCAAGACCCAGAGCACAAGGACAGGCTATGGCAAGGACACTCAATGCACATCTGAATGCATACTGGAAGATAATCTCTTCACGGTTGAATCCAATCTTCTCATCCTCCTATCAGCATTGTACATTCAAGAACTTAAAATTCCAATAATACAATCACTATAAAAATATTCAACAGGGCCAAGTAAACAGTTCATAAACTCAAGGTTTGAAGATATTAATAAAAATCCAACTAGATGCAACAGTAGGCAGTCTGATTTATTTTACTGCAAAGGCACTCTACATGTTTCGGGTGCCCACAACACCTATCATCAGGAGTACTAAAAACTGTAACCGCAGCCTCCGGTACTACTTCCCTCCAACATGGCCAGGCCAGGTCGGGACCTGGCCTGGCCATGTTGGAGGGAAGTAGCTGTACCGATATTATGAACTGTACTGGAGGCTTCGGTTACAGTTTTTAGTACTCCTGATGATGGGTGCTGTGACACCCAAAACATGTACAGTGACTTTACAGTAAAATAAATCAGACTGCCTACTTTTGCATCTAGTTGGATTTTTATTAATATTGAATTATGATGCATGGAACCATGAGCTTGAAATTTAAGGTTTAAAGGTTCAAGTCCTTCAGGATGTGACACTGTGGTATTGGGTGTGAAGTTTCCAATGCTTTGAAGGATCACAGTGCCTCCTTCTTCAGGATCAAGCAGTTTGGTGATTCTTCTTGGACTTACTGACCCTCAGTATGAAGGCACTATGATCCTTTGCAAATCCAAGAACAACTCACACAATAACACAGTGTCACATCCCAGAAAATTTGAGACGTTAGCAATGCCACTGCAAAATCCTAAAATCTCGCATCAAACTTACGGTACGTTCGCTTCGACTGTCAACTCCAAGTATAAAGGATGTCTGTGATACGGGTGATGGAGTATTCTTTATGATAATATGATGAACTTTTAATGTCCGTAATAACAGTGAATTCTTTGAACAGCTGCAGAAGTAATAACTTTGTATGAAACAGTAATAATGGAAACCCATATTGTATTCACTTAATATTGACCTAGCAAAATTACCTGAAAATTAAATTACAATACTCTCCTGTGAGGTTTATAATACTGACTTACTGCAAAAAGAATTTCATATTAAACACATACTGTGATTGGTAGGTGTGACAAATCCACATAACCACTGATAGTCCAGCCAACCAGCGTAACAGTTGAAACAAAGATGACAAAGGGAACAAAGTAACCAGCAATCTTATCAGCAAGCTGTTGAATTGGTGCCTTTGACGTCTGAGCCTCCTCAACAAGTCGAACTATCTGTGCCAGCGTTGTTGTTTCACCTGTGTGTGTGGCTGTCATAAGCAGGAGACCATTTTGATTGATGGATCCTCCAATCACAACTGAACCTAATAACAAATTTAGATTCATCAACATACTGAATCTGTAACAGCATTATATAAGATTATCACTGTCAGACCAAACATAACTTAAACTTGTACATGATATGTGACAACGAGTATGTGACAATGCAGTAATCACTTGTGGAAAATCATCACTTAAAATTCTTGAGAGAAAATCTAGCTGCCACTATCTTGTTGCTGTCTGATAAAGGCTACATAATTAATTAATTAATTAATACGAACAAAATTAGGCCCTTTATACATCAAGCTGCCATGATCAATAGCAAGTAGCCACACTTGATGCTAAAGTTCTGGACAAGCAGGGATGATGGATGATTTGAATCCAACTCAAGGTATACAGCACAGGTGAAATTCATGATTCAAGATAATAACATGCTTGACTCAGGCAAACTTTGCAAATGTGTCTAGACCTGGAATTCAAACAATAAGATTGGCAACATGAAAAAGATTAGTTCTTACCTATCTTCTTTGCAACTGGCATGGCTTCTCCTGTTATCAGCGACTCATCACAGGTGGAATGCCCATATATAACCTTCCCATCCACTGGAACCTTTGCTCCAGGAACCACCTGGAAACACATAAATTATTGTGATGTGATGTTTGGTATTCTCACAGCAATGTTGCTGAAGATTCAAGTCTTCTGAGATGCGACAGTGTGTCAGCATTATTGTTTGTAGCATTTGAAAGGTTCATACTGTCTTTAGCATCAGTGTCAAATGGCCCAAAAACCAATATAGCACTGAAGATGAAGGGGCTACTGGTCCTTGGAAACATCAGGAACTACAACCCCCAAGACAAAATAACATCGCAAAGACTTGAATCTCCAGACACAATATTATTGTCATTTCCCAATAGTGAAGATACTTCCCAAATTGAAAACAGCCCAGAACTCACTGAATAGGAGGGTTTATATGCCCACAGCCAGTGAGGTTGTTTCATATAAGAGAAAAATCCACTGTCCCTGCAGAGAACTGAGCACATCCCTTTTTTTCTGGCCTACAGCATAGTTGCTACACTGACTAGACTATCCTGGCTCCCATACATTGTATAAGTGCAACAATCAATGCTTCAGAATTCAGTATTATACCTTTAGGGTATCCCCTCGTTGTACAAGGTCCACACTAATCTGTTTCTCTGACCGAACTTCAAAGTTAGGACCAACAGTGACCAATACGGCTTCAGTAGCTTTCAAAGAAAGCAGCTTTGACAGTGCTTCTGATGTTTTACCCTGTAATTAAAAAAAATAGTATGAAGTTTTCACTAAGTTCACTCACTTTACTGCTACACGCTCAGCTGTTGCAAACACAGCAGAATAACCATTCAAACTGCTTCATGTTGGTTTTCCTTCATTGAGATGCTACAAGGTGAAAATTTGCTGAGTCCAGCCATTACTGCACTCTGAACAAAAGTGAACATACACAGCAGGAGAAAATATAAAAAGACAGAATGGTTCTGTAAAATTGAAAGTTGCACATTCATAATAGGCAGAAGTCAGTTTGAAGAAAATAAACTGTTTTCAGCTGTAACTAACCACTTGCAGCAGATGCATCAATCATTTCTGAAATACTAAGAAAATTATCAGAATATGCACATCAGTTGAAATAGTAATCTGAAGTGGAATATCTTCGAATTGATTTATGGCTACCTTTATACATAAATAACACTGACATTCCAAGTACTTGGAGATCAATCAAAACATGAGACCCATTCAGGACCACTTGAAACTGTCACTTCAAGATGTATACTGACAACTGATAATGCTACATCTGCATTCAGTAGCCACCACATTCTGCAAAGTGTAGGCCACAGTAAAGTCTCACAAGTATAGCATGCAACTAATTCAGTTATATGCTGCAAAACGTGTCTATATGTGTGCAACTAGGCATGGCATATACTACAAGAAAATGGTAATATTACACACTTTCAGTGTCATCGACTAACTGTGTGAGTCAATATATAATGAAGAACACAGTGTAAAGGTAAAGTTGTTCCTGTCCACAATATGAAGGAATAGCTCCACTCATTCTTAAGTTTGGCACTAGATGGCCTGTGAGTGGTCAACTGCACACCCTGGTTCCATGACCCCTAGGAATGAACCTGGTACCCACTAAACAGGAAGCTGGATGGGCTCCAGAGCCAGTCCAGATGGTTTTGGGGAAGAGAAAAATCTCTTACCCTTGCCCAGATTCGAACCCCAGATCATCCAGCCCCTAGCCTAGTCACTACACCAGCTACACTGTTGGACACACAGTGTGCAAAAACAGATTATTTGCACACCCCTGCATTTAACAGCATTTGTGGCCATCCAGCACCAAAACAACTCTGACTTAAAGGCCAAATAAAATATCACTGAAAGTAGGGGGGGATTCTGAAACATAGAGCCTCTATCTTCTTGGTCAAGCAGTTGGACATCTTGGCAATTCCAACCCCCAGATTGGGATTTAAACCCAGGACACTCCAAACACAAAGCATTTATCTAGGAGACAGTAAACTCAGCTTTCTTTTTCCTCTGAATTGGTTATACCTAAGACTCATGTCCCTGATGGCAGCTTACCTTGGCAACATGTTCTAGCCAGCGACCAAGAGATATGAACACCAGCAACATGGGAGGTGTGTCAAAGAATGTTTGTGGACTAGAATTCTGTTTCATAAGAAGTGCAGCAATGAGGACACCAATGGAGTACATGTATGATATTGTGGTTGTCATAGAGATCAGCACATCCATATTCGTTGTACGATGACGAATAGCTCGCCAAGCTTGTATGTAGAAGTGCCAGCCACCAAAAAACTGTAAAAATGAAGGATACAAGAATGGAGATCATTCAGATATATGTAGTGCAAACTGCTGCTTAGAATGAAATGTGCTCTGTGTGTGATAAACTTCAAAAGAAGTATGTGTTGAATAATTTTATACATACTTCATACCAATGGCAACAATTTTAAACTGAAGAGAATGCAAAGACTAATCTCTTAATGAATGTGATGCCCTGCATATTAGCAGACAGGTTCCTCCAAAATGTTGGTAACTAATGTCCAAATCTTTCTTTCCAAATTAACATCCCATGACAAACACTATGTGCACTTCAAATACCAAAATATTAATAACATGAACAGAATGAAACCAACAGCATCTATTTACTTGCTGTGAGGTATTACACACAGTAGCATTACATTGCTACTAAACTACCTGCATGCACCATAGTTTCAACACTTCTAACATATCAACTCACACACTAATGGATGTACCCAAGCATTTTACCATATTTACCCTAACATAAGATGAGAATTATTGTTCATAATTCATAGCCTAAGTAATGGATGTCAATTCATAATTGTGCACAAAGTTAAACATGTTCTGTACAGGTATTTTCCTAAGACTGAAGGCCACAAATGGTGGTAATTGTGTATTCAGGTAAACAATGGTACCTCCAGACATACAGGTCCTGTTACACTTCCTCTTTCAAACTTTCAACTCACCCGCGTTATTGGCGGTCAGTGATAACGACAGGTTTCCTGGGATTTGATGGTGCATTCTTGACTGAGTGGTTCCCAGTGTTTCAAAGCAAAATGTCACAACAATCTTCATGGATTCGAGGCCCAGTAATGAAGACAGGGCTAGGATTCTGGTTTTCTGATATATGACAGTGCATTTTTGGCTAAGTAGTTCCCATTATTTTGAAAGAACATGTCACAACCATCTTCGTGGATTCAAGGTCCAGCAATGTAGCATCACATATCAGAGACCAGACTCTCAAATTACTTCTACTTCTCTTGGTGCTACAACTCTTTTTGAGTTTTGGCCTACTCAGCGGTTTTCGTCCATGCTTCTCTATCCACAGAAATCTCACCCAATTCTGAATCTTCATTTTCTCTAGATTCGCTCTGACATCGCCCTCCCACCTGCACCTCAGTCTACCAATCTTCCCTACTGCAATTGGGCTTTGCTCTGTTATTCTTTTTACTGTCCTTTCTGTACCCATTTTTATAATATGCCCAAACCATCTTATTCTCTGTGCTTTTATGTATCTAACTATATCTGTATGTCTGATTAGCAAATATATTTCCTCATTAGTTTTTGTTCTTCAGCTGTCATCTTGACTTCTTATTGGTCTGTATATCTTTCTCATTACCTGCCTTTCAAACGCTCTTCATTGTTTTATGCATGTGTCTCTTAGTACGCAGGTTTTGCATTCACACGTGACTACTTGTTTTACCAGACTTTTATTGCTGTACATTTTAGACCATCTTGTTAGTAATTTACTGAATATTATCTTTTTATTTTTACAAACACTTTATTCCCTGCTGCTATTCTGTCTTGTATTTCTTCTTCTACTGAATTGTCTTAGTTTAGAACTGAACCTAGGCACTTACAAGAATTAACTTGTTCAAGCTCAATATTATCTACGTTTTTACAATACAAACCAACAAAATGCAAATTTCCTAAATTAACCCTAACCCTGCTAACATGGAGAAGATAGTGAGCTCCTAATAATGCCAGCAAATGGCAGATGGATGTTTAATTTGGCATTTAAAGGGTTAATGTTTTAATTTATTAATTTTTTTAGGTCTTCTACATGTTTCAAACTTGAGGGTTTATCTTCAGGAAGACAGATTTATATACAGTCACGGTATGGGACGGTTGCACATACAATTATGGTACAATATCTACCATACAATAACTGTATATACAACTGTCTTCCTGAAGATGAACCCTCAAGTTCAAACATGTGGATGACATCCAAAAATTAAGATATTAATTTAGGTAATGTGCATTTCATTTGATTATATTATATAATTGTATTACAATGTATGGTGCAAAAACATAAAATTGTCTACCTTATAGCTACTTCCTTGCTTTATTTTTTTTTTGTACTCATATAATTTATTTTATTTACATTTATCAGCAAACTCAGGTTTTCTATTTCTTCTTTCAATTTATTAAATGTTGTGTTCAGAGCTTGTTTTGATTCTTGCTAATCTTCTATTACACCCCTTGTGGAAACTTCAAAACTTGCAGGACAGAGCCAGCCAACAGAATATTAACCAAACAAATAAAACAGTCAGTCACTCAGTACTATTTGTGCAACTACTACTCACACACATGGCCATATTTATGATTATGACAGAGGATTACAGTACCTGGACTGGAGTGGAGAAGATGAAAAGTAGTAAATTCTCCCATGACAGACCAGGAATGATACAGCACATATCAGAATGACTCCTATGTTCTACAGACATCTGTACCATGAAGTATGTCATGATAAGCATACATGGGACACCGAACAATAATGACACAAGGAATGCCATTCGCCACTTTCTGATATCCTCACTGCAATAATAACAATAATGATAATGCCATGTCAGTATGGAATTGCTAACAAATACAGACACATTTAAATAAACAATTGACCCTGGAATTAGAACCCAATGATCAAACACTATTACACCAGAAACCTACAATGACTCTTATCCTTATCCAGCTCAATCCAATCCACTTGACATCAAATGTGGCAATACACTGAGCAAACACAGCTTTGGCCTAGGCCTGCCTTCAGTAAAAGTTCAGATTTTGTAACCCACAGCTAATTTGGCAATGCATGGTTAAAAACAATGAGAGAATGGCAGTTTACTTGAGGTCATCAAGCACTATACCAGAAAAAGAACTAGAAGTGGAAATGCATGGAGTAAAATATTAACTCTTTCAGCAACAAAATATGAAAACTCACATTATTTTCAGAGACAATCTCCCATTTTCAGAGGTTGCTTAAAACTACCCCGACATGATACATAAAATATCCCTGCCTGTGTATCATGTCACAAATATTTATCTCCTGTCATTTGGCACTAAATCACACATATCAGCTACACTTGTTACAGGGCACCCAGGATGCTGGTCATTTTCAATTAACCTTTTATGAACCAACTTCAAAACTGCCCCTACAACTCAGTGGTCCTGAGATAAATACAAACAGCACCATTACTAGGCCATTTTGTTACAAATTTGTTGACACTGGTTGAAAAACCATTACATTCAGTAACAAGCAAAATCATACGTGACCTTAAAAGGTTAAAATTTGAACCTCTTTCCAATTACAGCAGCACTCAAAAACTTCAGTAAGCTCAGTTTTGCAAATACACATGCTATTTTTATCGCTTAAATTCTGCAGTTATATTGGTGGTATTTTTTAACTCAATGTAAATGCATTGTTCTGTACACTCTAGATATCATTTCAGTAACACACAACACGAATACAATGCCTTTTAAATGTCAATCATGAAAGACTGAACCAATGTAATGATCTGTGAAAATGCCTGGACACGCACTGACATTCATCCATTCATTGTACACACATCCTTGTGCAGTGTGAGTTATCTAATATATAAATGTATTCTTGATACATTCTGACCATATTCTGTGCCAGTACACACTTACTTACTTACTTACTCACTTACTTACTGCAAGTGTTTCCAAATTTCAGTGAAGACAACACATTTCACATCATGACTGGACCAACTTATCTCCTCTGTTATCAGATATTAAGTAGGAAAAATCCAAATTAGCAGATATATTAAATACAGAGTATCAACCTGATCAATAAGCATGTAATCTGTAATTAGTCTCAGCTCCAGAGATGTCCGCTTTTTTATTTGTGTTATTTAATGAAGCTATCAACTACCAAAATGACATAGTGTTGGTGACACATGACTTAAATGATGAAAAAATCAAACTACGGAGACAAAAACCTGTCCCATTGACAAGCTGTCCACAACAGATCCCACACAGACTGGTCTAGGATTGAACTTGGGCCTCTGTGAAACTAACCATGTAAGCTATGTCACAGACAAATATATCACCTGTGGTCAAGATATCCTCTGGATTCTCTGTCCTTGTTGTTCATCAGGGAGGCATGGAAGCCTAGGGCCTGAATCGCCTCCACAATGTCTCTTGGACCTGTCAACTCTGTGTCATAGCAGAACTTGCCACGTTGTGTCGTCAGAGCTACAGATGCCGACTGGACACCCTTTAGCTTTTTCACTGCAGTCTCAATCTTGTTGACACATGAAGCACATGTCATGCCAGATATCTAAATTACAAGAATAACCCTTGAAGTTGCAGCACTTCATTCAACAAGGCAAATTAATTAAGCAAGTTTTTTTTTATACAGAAATTTGGTTGGGATGGGAAATCTTGATAAGCCAATTAAAAAACTAAGGAGAGGGATGAGAACATTAGGTTACATCTTAGGACAACAGGTTGTGAGGACATGAACCGGATTCAACTAGCCGAATCACGTCAGATGGTAAGCTTACACATTACCAGTCCCGTGGCTTAAGATTTATTGTCACACAGTTATTATACCAGATGTGATAAAAATCTGAACTTATATATTTTGCATGATTTCTTTATACTTCATTACTTCACACTTCATACATTCAGCAGCTGTTCCATGCTGTTCTCTTCAAAGTAGTCTCCTTGCACATAGTACAGTCAATTTCACAAGTCAGCCATTGTTGAGGAACTCAGGAGTGGCCATTATACATAAGAAAAATGAAATGACAAGCAATAATCTGTCATAAGCCAAAAGCCATTTCGCAGTTTCACAATGGTGAAGATGCAGATTATAATCTATGGAATGTGATGCCATGCAGTGTGCAGGTAGTAACATTTCAGAGCCTAATGCCTGCATTATCAGGGTAGAGAAGTGTTATATGCTAACATTTTATGCGCACTAATTTCAACAGGATTGAAATGATAATGTGCAACATAAAATACATAACATATAACTCAGTACCATAAAACTGAAATGTCACCATGTCTATACAGACTGTCCACATTTAACATTGTTATGGAGCATTGTTTTGCCTTAAAAATGACAATTTTCATGATCAAAGATTCAACAAATGTTGCCTGGACTCCATTTAACATTTTTTCTCATGTATTGTAACTCCTACCTTAATTAGTAGTTACAGGAAAAATGTTCTATGTTACATTGCCTTGCACTATGTCATGATATTCAAGAAGACAACCCAAACATTAAATAATAATTACCGTACACATATTCATAGTAATTACATCTGTGTGAATAAATATCACATCACTACATAACTGTTCGTTGGTTTCAAATAATATGGATGAAGGGAAAAACAAAAGACTATGCTAATTGTGATAACAGATTCCACTACAGAACAATGCAATTTTTAACAAACAAACAAACAAACAAACCTTTACTTCCACCTCACCATCACCTACGCCTGGCTCTTGCATTATGGTGGCAGGGAAGCCCAGGTCTGATATTGACGCTGCTATGTCAACAGGCTGAATGCACCCTGGATCATACTTCACCTCTGCCTTTGCAGCCAGCAGTGCAATCAAGATATCACTTACTCCTGCAAGAAAAACACTTCATTAAAATATGGAAAACCTGAAGGATAAAACTATCCCTATGACTAGAAGAAACAAACAAAAAGCTCCACATCATCAAGTCAAAAAGCTTGACCATGTTGCCAAAAATGATCCTATGTCATACAGAAACCACAGCCACATACCCACATGCCTACACATATTACCAGTTCTACAGTTATTACTTGGCGATCAAGACAGTGTAGTCAGTACAGTGACTTCCTACAGGCCAGATGGTCTGGGGTTCAAACCTTGGCAGGGGTGAGATTTTCCACACCTGCACAGACCAGCCCCTAAGCCCACCCAGTCACCTGTACAATGTGTATTGAATCTCTTTTCCAGGTGCAAAGGGCGTTGAGGTTCTGTATGGGTGCAGCTACGCCTCTACCTCCCTCTGTGACTTCATGCCATGTCACAGGGTGACCTTTACCTTTACCTTATGGTTATTACTTATTAAATTAATTTTTTAAAATAGAAACCATCGCATTGTGCTATTTAATATTCAATAAAATGGTTTATTCCATCTTAACACCAATACATAATTTTTTTTGGCTACATGTTTCGGTTTATACAAAACCATCTTCAGGCCAACGTTAACTACAGGAAGGCACATTCAGTGTGTACATACATTATGGGATCCCATAGTGTTTACATAAAATCATAATAATCATGAAAATTTTTAAGTTTAAAATTACAAATTTAAAATCTATATGCAGGATTTATTTTATATATAATGAAAGGCACACGTAAGCATTCCTATCATGCTGAGCATCACCTTGCAACATAGGCATATATGATACTCTTTGAGCAAAATCATAATAACCTGAAGATGGCCGCTATTGGCCGAAACATGTAGTTATTTTTTTGCTATTAAATACCATCATAAATCCATAATACCATAGTTATGGTTTTCATGACTGATATTTACCTCACTATTAGTCTTTTCTACACACAACAGGGATGACACACCTCAGAACTATGTCAACGTATATGTGTATCAAATTGGTCTAAAACTCATGGTTAAATGGACGTTCAAATGAGGTAACAACACACTCAGTATGTATATGCATGTAGTAAGAGCCACATTCTCTTTTATAATTGTGCATACATGTTTTAAAATCTGAAACAATAGTTCATGCCACATGTACATGGTTACCTGATATGCACAACAGTTCAAGGTGATGTACATGACATAGTATACAAGTATATCACATGTGTATATACTCAAATATAATGCAAGAATTTCTTCATAATATATCACCTGAAAAATGGGGGTTGTTTTATAATCATGTACAAACTTACACATGCCAGTTTTTTTGAGGCGCTCACAGCAGTGTAATTGAAGACTCTCATCTTTTGGGATGTGATAATGCATCATTGGATGAAAAATCCATGAATGAATTTCCTGTCCCTTGAAAATGTAAGCACTATGTTGCTTCAAAATCGCTGAGAAACACTCACCCTGTGATGCTGCATCACATCCCAGAAGACCCAAATCCTGAAAATTAAACATGTTCTGTACAGCCTGTGTAGTGGGGCTGTCATCTTTATGATCAGGTAAATACAATGGGTACCTTACAATATGCAAAAAAAGGTAGAGATACTGACCATACAACTTGCGACAATGCTTCTCTATAGCAGCTACACAGGCAGCACACGTCATGCCTTTGATATGAATAAAACACTTTGCCAAATGCCCATCATCGGGAACGTGACCAGCCCCAGATTTTCCATTCTGATCAGTTGTTACGGACTTCTTTGCAAGAATCACATCTGTGGCAAACATGATGCAACTCAGTCACATAAAATAATGCAAATGATGAACAATGTTCTGATATATCTACCATAAGATGTACTGGATCATACTCAAAAGCTCAACCTTTACTGCATGAAAATCATACACAAGTTTGACGGATAATATAAACATGAAAACTATTTTATTTTCAATGCTGTCTGCTTCATACTTTGAGGTAAGTGGTTTCTCTTGAAATGGTATTTTCTCTTAGCACGCCTTCCTTACTTTGTGTGTTTCAATAACAACCAGCTTTCCACTCTGACCTCAAGAGGCTTCAAGGAACCAAACTGATCATGCACAGTAATACATATGGGACTGACTCCCAGTTTAATTCCACAGAAATCCCATTAACCATGCAAAATGTGAAATTCTCGCAGCAATATTTCAGTAGGGTCAAGTCTTTTGGGATGTGACACCACGTCATTGTGTGACTAGTTCCCGATATTCTGAACAAGTGTTGTCCCATTACTTTCTTGCATGGCTTGACCAAAAGATAAAGGCACTACAATCCTTCAAAATAAAACAAACTGCTTGCCCAGCGACAGAGTGTCACATCCCAGAAGACTTCAATCTTTAACAGCTGCACCAACTGCTAATACAAATACTCAAAATTTTTCAATATCAATGTAAGGAAACTGACAGATAATTCAACTGATTGCACAGCAAATATGCAAGGATATGTAGGTTTTTGTGCAAAACTGTTTCCAGTCCCCACATCATGTGTTGAACAGCAACAACAGTGACTGTAAGTGCACAGCTTTTTGGACTACTGCATGATATTGCAGTATATCTCTGTGAGTCATGCCCATGCATAAGTGCGTGAACACATGTGAAAATAGCATGGATATGCACCCTACAAGACTGAATATAATGGGAAAAATTCAATGTTCGTCTAAGGCTGCAGCTCTGAAAAAGACACTTGGATCATTTCCCAATCCAGAATTTGCCTTGTATATGCATGTTATCGGAAAACTGGAAAGCAATGAAAGTGATGATGAATGAACACACAAAGTGCAAGCAAAAACAAAAAGCATACGAAGACTCACTGCTGAAATATGTGATTGTTCTCAGTGCTCATTTTTTCCTGCACATATCTAAAATGGCATAATCATATTCCAATTAGCTACAAATAAGCAGTCTTCAGGCACATAAATGCTATCTGGGACACAGCAGCTCTGCAGAGGTTCAGAAGATATTTCAGTGCTGATAAAACAGCTGCAAATGATTTTGTACACTGAGCTAATAACAAGGTGCAAAAACTGTAGAACTGTGAATTTTAAATACAGATTGTTCTAGTGTTATCAGACACCAAGACAGCTGATACAACTGAAGTTCACCAAATCACCAATGACATCGACACTCACAACTCCACTCTCTTTGTTGCAAGTAACACATTCTGTGCCATTGTTGCTTGTCGAGGCCCGAGAAACTTCTCTGATACAAAGAGCTCCAAACACTGTCTCAGCCAAGACCTGAGCAGATGGCCATCTCAGTTCAATTCAAAAGACACAGCCGACAAAGTGGACAGTGCAATGACCAGTTTAGCACAGCATAAGCTTCCAGCTTCCACACTATCAAAGTGGCAAAAGACTTATCAGTTGCATGCACAATTGCTGAATGTAATGACATAATGCTGGCAAACAAGCTCATGCTGCATATTCAGGAACTGCAAAACTTATAGTTTTGAAATTTTAAGATGGTACGAATTGACTTAGGTTTACATTGTAATTGGCCTGGCTTACAAATTCCCTTTGCATGTTTCCTTCACACAAGCAAATTTTCAGAGAAGCTTCTCCATACTGCGGCTTATAAGAAACCAAATGGGGCAAGCACATTCCAGGATCATCTGGTGTCATTCACGTTGACAGCCACAAAAAGAAATCTGTTCACCCCACAGAACTACCAGAAAAAAAGTTAAAACTACATTATATTATTCAAATACTTCATGGTGCTGAATACTGACGCTACTTTTCAGATTACCCATGTACAGGCTCCATTTATTCCCAGAGTTTCACAGACACTCAGTCTTCATCTGCAACCAATCTCAAGACACCACTGGCTCTCATGACAGTCCTGCTGAACTTTTTACTACTGGCAGTAGCATAATTCCCATAAAAATGACAAATAAGTTATGTTCTCAAAATATCAGGTCTAAATCCAGTTTGGGCTTGGCTGACCTCTTGAAATGTTAGCACCAATACAGCACATTTAAAAACCAACAAAACTGTTCAATAAATTGTGAATTTCATCAGCAAATAGTGAAAGTTCATAAAATACTTTCTTTAGACAGCAGAGAGTTCCCTTAACACTCTTACCGACATATTTCTAAAACTAGAATGATAAACTGTAACCACATGAGTGTGTTCTTTAAAGGCTTGTGCACTGGTATTCTACGAAGTGACGAGATCTAAAAATGTATCTGAATTATGGTAAATCTTGTTACAGTAAGGTTTTAATTATCCAACCAAACTCAACATATAGGTCTAGTACAATAGTCTTTTATTATACACTACATGTTTCGGCTGTCCAAACTATTGCACTAGATCTATATGTTGTGTTTGGTCAGATAATTGGCACTGTATGAGAAATACACAATGGGAGATTGTCACCCCCCAAAAAAATCATATTTCAATAACCAAGCATGAAGAGTTAGATTTCCAATTTATTTTCCTGAAGTTCCTGTCTTAGTTGTGTGAAACACCCTGAACATTATCTCTTTCAGACAGTGATTATATTCAAAAGCAATTTTTCACAATTTGAATTTTCTGAATTTTTCATCCTTCGCAGTACAAGGTCCAAAGAAGTGGAAAAATATTTATTGTACACCAGAACCATGAAATGATTTGAAAAGAAGCCCCTTCTGCTTTATTCACTCCACTTTAATACAATACAATACAATATAATACAATACAATACCTCTGGGCTTCAAATGACTGAATTTTATTTTCATTGTTACACCGTGCATGTTGTCTAGTCACTCAATTATTATACCAACTAATGCACTTGTATAAAATTTACACATTAAAACACTAAAACTGCTGCGACATGTTTCGGTCCTAAGACCATCATCAGGGAGCTGTATTTCTTTGCCTTGCTAAAGTCACATTAAAACCAGTCATAAATTAACTTTGCTGTACCAGTAGGGTATTATGGCAGCATGCTGCCACAATACACTACTACATGTGAATGCATTCAAGGTTATGGTAAATTTAAAAGCCCACTCTTCTGGGCAGTACTCTGAATTTAAACCCCAGCATTATCAAAGGGTTAACAGTATTAGGTGCATGCTGAAATCTGTATTATTACAGAAAAGATGTGAAGAAAATACATACCACCATTGGTTTGGTTACCATCTTCTTTTTTGACATAAGCATCAAACCCCATATCACAGATATATTCAGCAACTTTAGAAGCTGTCAGAACTGAAGAAGAAAATGTTATAAGTGCCTCCTTCTTCTTCAAATCAACTTTCACACTTTCCACACCAGACTTCTCTGAAATCACACTCTCTATATTTTTCACACATGAATTGCAAGTCATTCCCTCCACATGAACTTTGCACGTAATGGTGTCTGATGGAAGAAACGCATCAAACCCCATGTCTTCGATGGCTAAACACAATACTTGTGGATTCGTTATTGATGGATTATAATAAACGTAGCCCACCTTCTCTTCTAAGCTAACCTGCAAATACACAACCATCATTATATATAGCATATCATACAGACATGAATCTATTTGTAAGAAACTGACAGCTCTAGCTTAGGAACTGCATTTTACTTTGCAAGAGCCTTTATACACACAGTGGTCAGCAGAACATCGTTTCAGGAACAAGGAGCTAATTGATTTAAAGCCACAGCACTCAAGAAGACTAAGAACACCTTCACATACCATCTAATTATGGCGTTAAATATTTGAAGCCATAAGTGTAACTTCAACACACACTTTCCCAACTGAATTGCTAATATAAGAAATTCACTGCATATTACCAGCTGCTTACACATTTCTATGAAATAATCCATTTTAAACTGTTCCTCACACTGCAAAACTGTCATTAGAAGTTACATAGAGCATGGCCACTCACCTGTATGCTAAGAACTCCTGGTGCGGAGCCAATGTTGCTCTCAATGTTACTGACACAAGACTGACAGGTCATTCCACTGATACAAATCTTAACGCTAGTCCCAGACGTCGGTAAAGATGCAACAAAACCCATGTCATCAATACTGTTCCGAAGCTCATCTGGTGAGGTCACGCTTGTGTTATACATAATGGTGGCAGTCTTCTCTTCCAGGCTCACCTGCACATAAGACAGCAAGTATGAGATACACTGCAAGGTGCACAATGGTTTAATTGACTGTCAATGGAAGCAGGAAACTTGCCCTTCTTGTAAAGTGGATTTTGTTAATGAAAAAAAACTGTAAATTAACAAAATTTCTCATTTGACAATGGCAACATGCCAAATATTTTTTAAATTACATATGTCTGACATCTATGATGCAAACAAATGAACATACATCAATGTTCACAAACAATGTCCATTACTGTCCAATTTTAACCAAAGCCAGAATGGATAAAATATTTTAAGAAAACCTATCATTATGAAATTTAATGAAGAATCATCCAAAGGTTTTCAAGTTGTCACATGCACATGTAACAAAAAAAGAAAAAAGCCAAGAAAGCAAGGCCTGCTCAAGGACCAAACACATCTGGTTTTCCTTTGTTGATTATTATGCTCTGTTAATCATTTCCTTTGTCATGACAACCGACCACATATAAAATTCAGACATTTCCCTGCAAAGCACAACTTAAACAAGAAAAGATAAACATAAGATATTTTGTTACACTGCTTATCTGAGAACAAGTGGAGGGGCTACATTTGTTACAGAACTTGCATAAAGTGAACTCTTTTACACATAGCCTCTTGTATAAAGGTGTTTCACCCTTACTGGATGTAACAATACCGTGTAACCTACTTATACATTCAGTGTCAAATGACAAACAGCAACACTGTGAGCAGTGATTTGGAAAGGAAGTGGCACAAGGTACTTGTATTATGTTCTTGGACTGACAAACTGTGGCAAACTGCAAACAAGGTGGGAAATATAAATTTTCAGGTTTTCACAGCAGGTGTTAACCACTTGGTGGTCTTCTTTTGGGTTTCTGCACCATGCAGTTGCTAAATGTTTCAACGTTTCTGAGGAATGTACTGCCTCCATCTTCAGAGTGACTGAATTGCTTTTGTTGGATAATAAAGTGATAGGTTAAAAAAAAATTCTGTCATTTATATAAGATGACTGGAGGCAGTTAGGTCAATCACAGCTGCAGAACGAGGAAAGAGGGGATGAGATTTGCCTGAACCAATGAGAATGAAGATTTACAGAACAGTTCTTTTTCATGCTTCACCAATGGGAGATGTGAAAACTTGCAGATGGCGACTGGTGTTCGATATGTGTTGTTACACTATACTAGGCCCAGTCCTGCCCATACTGGACAGATGAGAAAAACAGCACCAGCGATACACCGAGCTTTATCATCTGTCATATGAGAGGGGGGTGACATAGCATCCATGTGCTAATTCCCCCCCCCCCCCCCCGCATCATGCGACTCCTTGGAAATAACGCCCGTGACACCACCCACAAAACAAGCCATACAGTAAACATGG
>Ga0136643_10000697_pt1 | contig 37946 bp, 22 predicted proteins | sample TergutLab28metaG_FD_96883 | JGI IMG/M metagenome (GOLD analysis project Ga0136643, IMG submission 96883) | Labiotermes labralis P1 segment gut microbial communities from Petit-Saut dam, French Guiana - Lab288 P1 (version 3) (version 3) | ecosystem: Host-associated > Arthropoda: Insects >...
GCCATCTCCTACCTATCAACACGTTATTAATCTGGTTGTGAATCTTCCCTTCAAGAGGTGTGCTTAACGAATGTTTCGGTGCGGGAACATCGTGCTCTTAGTAAATAGACTCTTGATGTGGCAAAGTTTACTATTCTAACCCCATTACCACTACTATCCTGATGGAGACTCTCATTCCCACTTGTTTTTTTGAAAATATTCTCTCTCTCTACTTTTGTATTAAGATCTCCTAGTAGAATTTTCGTATGGTACTGAGGAAAATGATTAAAAAGACTGCTCTACTCCTTCGTAAAAACTGTCTTTTATATCATCATCACTTTTCTCCTCACTTGGTGCATGCATATTCAGAACAATGATATTACACCAGCGACCTCTCAGAACCATATATGACACCCTATCGCTAACAAACTCTGCTCTATTACCTTCTGATACTATTCTGTGGTGTATAAAAAAATCCTGTTCCCAATTGATGATTTTCATTTCCCTTTCCATAGAAAAAATTATAATCCCGTGCTCTTACTGTGCCCCCTTTGTCCCACTTAATTTCCTGTACACCCATTAAGTCTAATTTATATCTAGCTAATTCCCTGGCTCTATACAGGCTCCTAAAATTGCACGTACGAAATCTCATGTCCCTCTTTCGTTGCTTGGGTCATACCAAAGTATCAGTCCAGGGCCGAGGCTTTGTATGTGTATATTTCGTAACAAGTTACGATTTAATGGGGAGGAGTTGTTAGCGCCTCGCGCAACCCCCAAGTTGGAGGACCACCCCTTGTCGGCTGTCCGCGACTGCTTATTCAATATATTCGCAGCTACCCTCCACACTGGAGGCCGTTCCTCCATCCGCAACCTGAGGACGTGCCATGCCGTGGTGACAGGGAACCACTTATCACATGGACTGTAAAAGAGCTAGCTAGGCAAATTTACAATGCTGCATATTGTTGTCAGGATTCAAGTAGGAAATCTGTCACGGTTGATAAATTGCCAAGGAAAGCTAGGATATGTCTAAGGGAAGCAGAATATTACCGATAAGCTAGAGAGGGAACCAGAATCACTGTTAGGCGTTCTGTTTGTAACTGTAAATTCAATGTTAGGTTGAAGAAATCCAACGACATGCAACAGTAAGCAGATATTTATTTACTACTAAATCACTCTACATGTTTCGGGCGTCCAACGCGCCCATCATCAGGAGTGCATAAAACTGTAGTTGCAGCTTCTGGTATAGATCATATTATCTGGGGAGCAAGCTTCATCAAACGTGACCAAATAAGGACGCCCGAAACATGTAAAACAGAGCCCTTATTTTGTCACGTTTGAGGAAGCTTGCTCCCCAGAAAGTATGATCGGTACCAGAAGCTGCAACTATAGTTTTATGTACTCCTGATGATGGGCGCGGTGGACGCCCGAAACATGTAGAGTGATTTAGCAATAAATAAATATCTGCATACTGTTGTATCTCGCTGGATTTCTTCACCCTAGAACTACGATGCACGGCACCACGAATATAACAAAAATGTAAATTCAATGTTTAGAGAACTAACGTTTTCAGAGCATTGCCACATCCATTTCCCCTATGTCCATAAACAGTAAGCCTGCACAACAGTCAGATTAACCGCTAATCAGTCCGGCCTGCTCGCGTGCTTGGCAGGGAGTGACAGAATAAAATCGCGAGTGGATTGCAGCGGAGCTGAAATAGCAATATGTGGCTATTCCACTATTATTAGCACTAGTTTTCCTCATTCAACGTGGTGTTGACGGTGACGGTAGGGATGTTGCCCAATCGAACCCACGTGCCACCACAGTCGCGATGAACAGGTTCAGACGTGCTTAGAGTAACTGAAAATTAATAACCGTTGTGTGTAACCAACATCAAATTACTGACTGGCGTAGAGCATCATGGCTTCATGCATTTGGTCGTGTTTAAGTTTTACATTGTTGTCTAGGTTCTTAAAAATTTTGTTCTCTTTGATAAAGGGACAACCTGCCAGGTTTCACTGCATGTGACCCAACTTAGTGGGTGCTGTCTACTAACCAACAGTGATTATTTCCCTATACAGCATTTACAGACTGGTTTTTATAACCGAGGAGTGTGTTTACTGCGCGGTACTAGCTGAATGTATGTAGTTCAGGTCAATCTCGCTCCCGGCCATTGCAATGCCACACAACGTCACTTGCCACCTCATACCTGATAACGCTGTCCGCAACAGCGACCACAGCAGGCATGCAGCAGGCCCGGGTGACTGGCTGTCGAGTGCGCCGGGCTGGCTAAAGGCGACGGGGATCCCGGACGTTTCGGCTGCCCATTGTAAGGAACCTCCAACTCCACGAACTCCCTGTCCTGCAAGGCAAGGCACAGTATTTAAGTTTGACAGGACCGCAGCTGAGGGCGCATCGAACTTGTCACTTTCGTACACCACATAGTGCTGATGGCCTCGCACAAGTCAGTTCCAACGTCATTGCTAGTGCAAGCACAATGGAACACAAAGCACTACTTCGACGGTAGCAAAACACATCGACACTATGCGACATGTACCATATGCTGTTAGGTCAGCCATTTGACAACAGATAACACGGCAACGAATGACGGGTGGATTGTATTAAAATGGATCTAAAAAAGAGAGGGTGGGAGGGTGTGGATTACATTCACCTGAGGGTTCAAGTCTTCTGGAATGTGACGCCGTGTCACATGGTGAATGTTCACAACGCTTCGTAGTGTCTTTTCCCATTACGCTCCAGGGTAACCAGTGCAAGAAGAAACAATCAGCTAGCGACACAGCCACACATTCAAAACGAATTGAATTTTCATGAACACCGCTTTGAGTGCCGGAATGACCCGGCTGAGGGAAGGGGCAGGTGGTGGGCTGTTGTACAGCCGAGCCTCCAAGTTCCACAAAATTCGGGGAATTTCTTGACTGCTCAGAAGTAGGCCAGCAAATTTTATACGAAATGATGAAAACTACGCATAAATTCTGCCTCAGGTTGGTTGGTCTCCGAGCCCAGATGTCAACCTGGATCCCCAGACACGAAGAAGTGGTGATCAGAAAATGCTGTGGTGAACACAGACAAATACCATCATACACGAATTAGTTTATGTTACCGGACACACAAAATGGATTTTTGTCCGGATGTGTAATGTACAATTTAAAGAAAGCATTTTGTTACAATCGGTCGGAAGCCGTTCTATAACCAAATTATTAGCAACTAAAGTTTTAAGTTCATGCAGTTGCACGTTTAAACCATCCAATCCCAGGGGTTTCTTCACGCACCACCAGGTTTACGATTTAACAAGAGAAGTAATTTACATATAAAAACAACTCTCAGGCGCGTTCGCATAACCATCGTTGGCGCAGAAAAAAATAAGTATCTATTACAAATTCCGAGTTTGGGTTTATAGAGTTTGTTATCCAGCATGCAATGCGCATGCGCCGTATTATACTGTCATCTGTGGTCTGCCCCGATCTAGAGTATTTTTCCACGTCAGGCCTATCTCAAAAAAGGCACGATTTTAGGGGGGAAAATTATTGAACATAAAATGTGTGTTTTGGCCTGCTGCACAATTCTGTATGAAACACTTCTAATTATAAGAGGAATTCAGCGAGAAATGATAATAAATGTCTTGTGGTCTTCATGTACAGTACGCGTTATTCTTGTCACATTTTAGTAAAACGTGAATTTTCTAGACTGATTTTCAAAAAAATCCCAAATATCAAATTTATGAAAATCTCCCCGTGGGAGCCGAGCTGTTCCATTCCGACGGATAAACATGACGAACCTAATACTGGTTTTTCGCAAATTTGCGACGATCGCGCATAAAACTTCTACGTTCTGCCCACACAGTTTATTTGTGTTTTGTGTGGATCTGAGAACAAACAGCGATTATTTCCCTATACAGCATTAACTGGCTGGTTGTTATAACCGAGACAGTGTGTTTACTGTGCGGTACGAGCTGAATCGTTAAATACAGGACTGCCAAACTGCCAATGAAATACTCTTTCACCGTACTGTGGCTGAAGGAATTAGCCATCGGCCTCTCGAAGCCCACTTTTGTAGCCAGGCCAGTTCATGTGGGATCTGTGGTGTACAAAGTGGCACTACGATAGGTTTTACTCCGAGTGCTTCGGTTTTCCTTGTCAACATCGCTCCACCAACGCCCCATACTCACTTTCATCCATATGTTGGTCTTACCAGAAGGACAAATGGGGGAAACCATTCTAAAAGCAATATCCTTTCGGAATTTTGGGAGCATTGGACAGAAAAGTACTTTCACTGAGGTATACGTAGGACGTTCTATCTGACGCAGTACGCAGACCTAACAATGCGTTCTTTACTTTCGAATATCATACGGTTTACTGGTGCACGTAAATGGCATGTTACTGACGTCCTTCAGAAAAGCACGGCCTTCTCTGTGCCGATCTGCATGAAACTCATACATATTCAACAACATTAAGTGCAGACCTCCTATACCGAATTTCACCCCCAACTAAGAAATAAATGTGGGAAGCACAGATAAAATTCCACTTACGTCCATAAGAAATGTCTGGTGTTCATCGCACCAATTATTACGAAGCCCACAGCTACTACGTAGACAGTTCTGGATGTCTCAATAGCCGAATTCTGTATCCTAACAAACACGTTGAAAATGCGGGCAACATTTAATTTTCACGACTACCTAACCTAGGCCTACGTGCACGGCACGGCGAGACGGCAGTGCAGATATGGAAGGTCGAATTTGATCCAAATTGTGCAAGAACTAGAAGGAACGGGGCAAAACGTCATTCACGCCCGTAAGTAAAGAATGCCGTTCACTACACAGATTTTCATGAAACTCACAGGCCCATTTGTGCAACGTCCTCACTCAAGACATCTTCCGTACGGAATTTCACTCAGAACGGTCAATAAATTCCGCTATGACGGGTATAAATTTACTTACACCGTTAAGTAAAGTGCGTCACTGTGACGATTTGCACAAAACTCACGCTTAATCGACAATTTTTTTTAACTAACTGATATATAGTTGTACCGAATTTCATGAAAATCCAACAAATGGTTTAATTCCTGACACAAGGTGACAGGCGAACGAAAAGACGGACGTCATGGTGTGCACACAACACTTCGTAAGAACGCCAAACAGTCCAGGATAATCTTATTTTTATTTATTTATTTACTGCAATTGGGTTGTTACCCGGTGGCAGTGGTTATTTTACATGTATACAAAATATGAAATTGGTTACTACTAGATTTAAGTCCGGAGGGCTACATGAGAAGCATGTAGTGGCAACTTGGAATCTTGGAAACCATCTCAGCAACTTCATCTGAGACACATCCTGTGGCGTTACAGCAGTGTCCGTCCACTTACGACGCTGCCGCCACGCATCGTGAGACACCAAAATAAAGTTAAGTAAATAAAAAACAGTAAATCGAAAGCAAACAGAGAAATATTTGATTATCTTGTCTGACGGTGACTGGGGGCGTGTCGCCTTTCGGTGTGACAGATTGGTATCAAGGTACACGGCATCACATTGCACTATACGGTACGATTATCCTGTAAACGTAACCTGCACTGCTACTGTATGCTAGGACAAAGCAGCAATTTGAACTGCTCCTGGAATATGCCTACAGACTCTGAGAAATAGCTGACGCCTTCGAACACAGTCCTTGAAGCGCTACATAGTTCCTTGAGAAGCTACTTAGTTCCTTCAAGCGCTACATAGTTCCCCAGTTCCAAGTCACGACAATCATCGCATTTTATGCAACTGGACAAACCACTAACACACGCAGAACAATGCGCCTCTTGCCACACCAATCCAGTGCACATCCTTCCATTAATTTTAATTTATCTTCCATCTACACACGGTCTTCCGAACGGCTCTTTCCCTCAGCCGTCACATCTCAACTGCGTGTTCATTATTTTGCCATGCTGCCGCAAGCAGTCCACCCTGTAAATCCCGTGTGTGCTAACAGTGAGTAAGCAAAATAAGTATTTTTAAACCTTCTTAACTAAGTAAAAGAAAGAGCACCTTATATAAGGACCACGTCCGTTTGTGGCCTAATGTCAGTGACCAAAAACGTTTGTCGGCTTTTCATAAAATTCGATATAGGAGTTCTTGACAAAAAGCTGTCAAGCAAGCTTAAGTTTCGTGAAAATCGGGCCAGTTAGTCACAGTTAATTTCAGGGCTTCCACGCACTTCTACCAGGAATTTCAGCATTTCTGGAAATACTTGGGTGAATCAGGCACGGCAGATTTACGGAGCACTGAAGAGTTTCATGAAAACTGGTATAATGAAAACCATACTGCTATTAGCGTAAATGAGATTTGCCTTATTTTCTACTTTCCGTCCCATCTGGATAACATTCAGTACAGGGTGTGTCCACACAAAGATTTGAGTGACAGCGAGTTTAGTGAAAACTGGCGCAGTGACGCCTGCACTTCACTTAGGGGCGTCTAATGAATTTCTATCCGCACTTTCCATACTTACGGTCCGCTCCGAGTAAAAATCTGTGCATGAGACCTGCACGTAATGTTGTTGAGCGTCTGTGTGTTCCGTACAGCCTGGCATAGGACGGCCGCACTTTGCCCAGAGGCGTACGTTGAGGGTGCATTGCATTTTGAATGTAAAAACACCTTGGTAACCTGTGGGTACTACGTCACGTAGTACACAATTTTCACTCTTGTTTACGTGACACAAGACACAATACATCCCCCCCTTCCCCTCTTAAGAACTAGGGCTGGAAAATCGACAGTCACAAAGACAAGAAAAGTGTAGCTGTGCACGGAAAATCACGTTTCCATTATAAGGAAAGTTGTGTCTGCATCTGTGTGTCAAGGCAATCTGTTTTGTGTCCAACAGTGTTTTGACACACTTCCTTATTGGTGCCGTTCTGGACTGCCCCGCACTGGCCATGGCTCTGACGTGAACAGAGAGCAGGCGATCAGTTGGCAGCAGTGTTCGTTACAAGTAGCGCTGTTCAGGAAAAGCTCTTCGTCCCTCACAAATAACGTACACAATCCGCCTAGAAAACAGGGTCATGGAGAAGGCACGAGCATGCATCTAGTGCTTAGGCAACCCACCATATCATTTAAAAGTTAGCCCCGTCATGTCACGGTTAACATAATGTTCACTGGCGCTGTTACTTCCTGCTACACCGTCATGTTACCGGTTAACATAATGCTCACCTGCTATTGCACGGCGACCCTGGCTATGACTTCCACAGATAACCTGCAGTTGATCTGTCTGTGTACAGTACAGCCCTGTGAACTCACATTGTCACTAAATGTTCCAGGCATAAATTTTAAATTTTGTTAGCTTGGAAGATGCTATCGGAAAAATGCAACTCTGCAGTGTCGGCTAAAACGGTGGTATCTTTTTGCCCCTTGGCTGCTCATAACAGCTACTGCCATCTGGCGTAACGCACATCAGCTTGTCACTGACTCAGCCCAAGCGCATTATTTGTATGTTGTATCCAGCTCGCAGTGTTCATGCACGCACACGATAGGAAATCGCACATCTCTGATTAACACACAAGATATAATTCCAAAAACAGTTATCAATAATTAACATTCAGTGGAACATTAAACAGTGATGATAAGTTAGAAACGGCCGGTCCCGGTGACCGCGCAGTCTAAAGCGTGGGTCTGCGGCCGCTTGTTGGCAGGGACTGCGGGTTCAAATCCCGGCGGGTGTATGAATGTCTCCTGCGAATGGTGTGTGTTGTCAGGTAAGGACTTTGCGACAGGCCGATCACTTGTCCAGAGGAATCCTACAGAGTGGTGTGTGTGTGTCATTGATTGCGATCGGGTGCAACAATAACAGCACCAACAATGGGTAGGTAGACGAACGGACTAATAAAGAATGAAATTTGACGGTGTTTTGTTTGATAATAAACTGTGCCGTGCCATTGAAATGACGTTAAACCGCAGTCCTACTCAGTTGCTGCTTTTCTACTACATGCTCTTTCACACGTGTACGTAAGATCTGTCACACGTGCACACAGCAACTGTTGTCTTAATCCACTTTATGCCCCCAAATTCCATGACTACTTTTATAAATACAATTTCTGGTTGAAATTTCAGCCGGCTCTTCGCCAGTTATGTTTACAACACAACATAGATCTACCAACTCTTACGCCTACTAACTGTGTGTGTGTGTGTGTGTGTGTGTGTGTGTGTGTGTGTGTGTGTGTGTGTGTGTGTGTGTGTGTGCGTGCGCGCGCGCGCGCGCGTGATTTACTTCACGTATCGATCCATTATGTAGATTTCACCTACCGTGGTTTTCTCGAGGCACCGTAGAAGGTGATGATGTTGCAGCTCGAAGATGTCTTCCTGGTGGTAGCTGTCCTCCATATCCAGGCCAGATTCTTGTGCTGCCAGTCGCGCTTCCGCTGCCTTCTTCTTGCTGACGAAAGCAGCCCCTGAGGACGCTTTCGCAATGCGGATGCGAGCAAGTCTTGCTTTCTGCAACGGTAAGAACATAGACACGTGGTCAGGCACACGAGAACATAATTATAACCATGGACTGAGATTCATAATTAATTGTGAGCAATAATGGAAACATTCCGCGGACAGGACGGCACAACAGTAGGCCTGCACAGCGGTCTCGTGTTCAATTCCGGCAAGCAGTGATGGCAAAAGCAGTCTTTTTTGTTTAAATTTACATGGTAACACACAGCAATACAGCCACCCAGCACATAATAGAGCATGAGGCACACCCTGGCCTTGAGTGGATCACAACATGGTTGTTGCTGTGTTTGCTCAGAACAAGCAGTCGAGCACACAACAAAGCGCACCGCCATATGGCAGTACTATGACAGAGGTCATTAACACTTAGTTTGCTCTAAAAATATACATGAACGACAAAAGAGGCCTTGGAGCGCTGCGTGAATATTACGTCACTTTGTGATACGAAGGTCACGTGGCTAGCAAGCAAATAAGGAGGTACAACCATAGTAACGAAGAAATACACGAACCAGAAAAACACAAACAAATTAGTCGATTTAGTTTACATTAATGCAAACTGCGCAATGACACGTGGAATCCAGTGAACACCGCACTGATCAGTTCACTGGATTGCACGTTCATTTCAAGAAGGGAAACGCTCTGCACACAATACGTGAATGCGCGATCGTTCATCGAACTGTAGGAGTCCTGCGAACGTTCAGTCGTGTTCAAGCAATACGCCGCTGCTCTCTGGTAGCTGAAATTAATGTGATGAACGGGGATTACAGTGATCAGACCATGGACTGGGTAATCCGGAATTCCACTGCCGGCATGAATCCATCCAGCCTGTACTCAATGTACCGGGGTTATTCCCCGGTGTTAGGCACAGGCCAGAATTGAGTGGAGCTTAGGCCTCCAGAGCGTGCATAGGGACAACTTGATTCTTGTATGATCTGAGGTGCCCAAGGCTGTTGTTGGTGACGAGCTGGTCATCTCTGGGGTTTGTGTACCGTGTAGTGGTTACATGAACAGTACTGCCTCCATCTTCAGGGTGACTGAACAGATTCAGGGGGTTACTGTGCCAGGTTAAGAAGCCCAAAAGAAGACCATCAACTGAACGTTACTGCGCTTCTTCATAATAACTCCGCAGTCACGGACAAATTCTCAGCTTATAGCGATGCAGAAATAAAACCGACGACAATTGAAGACTACAACGATACAAAAAGTTTCAGCTTTTCTTTACAGCATATAAACACCAGGAAACACCGCTTTGAGAGTTAAAGGCGAACCACTGAATTCATTACAGTTTGTTTGCCTGTGTCTTATTTTGTTGGAAAACATCCGGTTGTGAGAAGTATTTAATATGAACAAAATCCCTGTTAGACACAAAATTTTGTCCCTGTACTAGAAATATAAAGAATTAGTAACGACATGTTTCGGCTTGTTAGTATTAGGCTATCTTCAATTCTAAGTCACAAGATAAGAAAAGGATTTCTTTACACACACTGCGTAAGGAGCACCAACATTTCAAACATTTCCAGAACTCTTGGTAAATACAACTAACAGCACGATTTTACATGCCCTACTTTCCGCTTTCCCTACTTATTTTAACTCTGTTGTTTTGCATTATAACACAATGTTCTGTTTTGTGCAGCACGCAAATTGCCCTACGCCCACATCACAGTCGCTGGTAATACCAACACGCTAGACAACAAAGGCGCTGTTCGAAAAGTGCTTGTTTCTAAACTATGTCAGCTGTCACAGATGGACTGAAGAAAAAATATGAAGAGAGCAATTGAAACTAAAATAGTACATCATCTATGTCACGTGACCAGTATTTTATTTCTCTTATTGTGTAACCAACTGCAGTTCAGTGAGATTCATTGTTTTGAACGCTTGGGAGGGACACTAAGCTAATACAGCTCGTTAACGATTGAAATTAACCTGACTTATACAAAAATACTCAACTTGTACCTAAAGTAAACACACTCCGTTTCGGTTATAAACACCAACCAGTTAATGTTGTATAGGGAAATAATGGCTGTTTGCTCTGAGACCCACACAAAACACATAAATACGCTGTGTGGGCAGAACGTAGAATTATCAACTGTTTACCCTGGCGGTACATAAAGTAACCGCTAGGTCTTACAGGGTTAACCCTTGAAGGTCCAGCGGTTACTACACTAACAAAGTACTAACACTGCTTCAAGTAGATGCGCTGGGACCTTTTGCAGTTCATGTTAGGACAGTCACTAATGATACAACGTAGACTTACTGTAATTATATTCATATTTAGGTCTAAAGTTAATTGTGAAGGACGAGGCACCAAAATGAGGTAGGGGATGTTCGTAGACACAGTTATGTACCGGTACGTAACGTACGAGCTGTTATCTCTTGGAAAAAATACTTTTGTAATTATAAGAAATGAGGTCTTCCTCATCATGTTGCGTCGCGTCATTGGGTGATTAGTGCCCGACGTTTCGGGACAGCGTGGTGGTCTCCTCTTCAAGAGTCGAACGGTAGAGGTGGCAAAGGCAGAACTAAAATCCCCGTCGTCACAAAGGACAGGACTGCCATTGGAAATCAAGAAGTATGCCGCACCTGTTTCAGCATTGGAGCTGTCCAGGCAACCTCACCAAACCATTACATCCCCCACGGACTCCGTTCACAAAGCGGTCCTTGCAGCTAGTTTTTGGCATAACTACTGATGGAACGCTGTACTTAGGTGCTGCCTGCCTTCCTGCCTGCCTGTCTGTCTGTCAGCTCACACTGCTAGACCCACCCAACTGTCTGCAGCTTACCGTGCTGTGATATTGGATGTGGGAAGATCCAAACAGAGCTGTGACTTTCAGGCACTTCTCGTATTTGTCATAAATTCAATAAATGTGTGTCCTTCAAAAGACGTTGCTAATGTGCACCAAAAAAAAACTTATTGCAGTCTGCTTCTAATTCAAAGACATTTATTCATTAACCTTATCAACCAATTCAGTCCAGCAACTTTATTTTCATCACAAGTTACAGCACACTCACACTAAATTTTGTGCCTGCTTACAAGGAGTGTAGCGACAATGACCGTGCGGGTTTCTGGAAAAGACCGTCACAGTTGATATGCACTGATATCAAGTTGAAGTAGCACGAAGTCCATCTGCAGTCACCGACCGGTCGGCATGGGTACGTGTGCCGTACAGCCTCAGGTGCATTTTATTAGTCCATACACGACGTACAAAAGGCATATGCAAATTTGTACATGAAACTCCCTTGTAACTTAACCATAAAGATTGGATTTAGGGGCCGGTACTGTACCGTGCCTATGATCACTGTCTGACTCACATACTGTGGTGCAATTTAGTGGGATTAAACACCGAAAATATGGAGTGGACAGACTCGTCAAATAACAGCAGTAATATGACGCTGGTCACTTTGTGTGGTGCCTTCATCATGGTGCCGCACACACAAGCGGTTATTCGGACTGGGTGACTTGAAATTTACTTTCTGTTACTGCCGCAATCTCGTGACGTGGTGGGGAGCAAGCAGGAACTGTCCAACATCACATCACGACTTCATCGACAGCCAGTTGAAGGTAACAAGTATGTCTACTGTGGCTGGGCGCCACGTTACCGACCACAGCAGGCTGTTTGACTGTTGATTTGCATACAGTGGTAGAATTCAGTACCGAATGCGTCCAGTAATACGAAGTGAGAGAAAGTACCAACAATGACGGTCGGTGATTACAGCACGTCAGTTTACAGAGGAGTGTGGATGATTACACTGCCCTTCCGGCTGGTGGTCACTACTACTGCTGATGAACTGATTCATGCCATGGCTCATGCGGTTGGTAGCCCGACTGTCACCGCGCGATCTCGGGTTCAATCTCAGGCCAGTCGGTGTGGAATTTGTCGTGGACAAAGTACTGTGGAAACACGTTTTCCCTGTCTGTATCGTTCCACCGATGCTCTATGCGTATCCGTCAATAAGTGACGCAACTGACCGCGCCGATAAACAACACAGTGCAAGAACCATCACCGGCAGTCACCTCTGTTCCACAGTTCGCATGTTCGTCTAAGTAGGTGCAGAAGTGCTGCCGTTTCCAGTCCATAACAGCTTGCTGCAGCAATAAAACTGTCTAATTATGCCACAATGAGAAAACATTTTTTTTTTTATCAACAGCGCTCCGGCTGTTTTTAAGTTTGTATCTTCAAACCGTTTCAATCAGGAAACAAATTTTATAAATGTACTGCAAGTGTATAAAAAGAATATCAACACAGCACACACAATTAATTTTGTATATCTTGTAATAAACCTTGAACATGTTTGCAACAAATGTGGTACCAGCATCACGTCGTGCTCCTTAATCTCGAGGTTTCTATCAATACAGATGGTCATCCGGGGGATTCTCACGACTCTGCGGGCGGTACTGCCCTTGATCAGTAACCATACGGAGATAAAACGTGTGCACATATTTCACAAAAAATAGTGAACATAAACGCACACTCTCACTTTAAGACGATGTGTTGTTAGAATCCATTCCTATTTGCACACAACACACGCATAATTCTAAATGCCTGTGTCTACAGCACAGACAATATGTTTGTTTTCTCTCACTTTTACGGCTTTCATCTGAATCACCCTCGCACTCTTAATATTCCACCGCGTTATTAAATTCGGTGTCTTTACTCGCTGCACACACATTCCGCTGAACTGCAGCGCGCACGGCGTCTGGCTGCTGTAACAGTAAATATTTAAGCCTAGGAAAACGGTCGAACAAAATGATTTTCCTTGTTCAAACTTCTGGGAATGTTTAATGGAGTAAAGCTTAATTCTTGCAGACATAAACGCAGCAGTGCCACTGTTTACTGACACTGTTACTCGCGCATGATGTGCACCGCTATACAGCACAGTGTTGCAAATACTGTGTGCGACAGACACACTGTGTGGGCCTACGGCTCTTCAGTTGACAGAATTATAAACAAACGTCGTCTTGATCAACTTGTTCGGCGACGTTTTAACAAGAAACCTGGAATGGCGATATCGAAAATCAGCTGCAGGAGAAGTTTAGTGCGCATATGTGAGTACAAGGCACAAATGTCAGTACACTGCGCACCTGTCAGTATGCTGCGCACATGCCAGTGCGCAGATCACTTACAAGCATATGGGACGTAAAGTAATGGCTGCAGGGCACAATGCCGTGTACATGGTGTGAGACAGCAAGTTTACATATTTCGTCTTCCTGTCATCAGTAAACACACCTAAAAACAGCGCCCAGATCGCTCACTAGGTAGCAGAATGCGCAGTGAATGCCTTTGTATGTATCCAGCAGATGTCTCTTAACGCCAGACTGGTTTCTCTCAGGTCCACAGGCACGTCATTTTCGGTTCAATCGGCGTCTGATAGCCCAACCTAACATACAGAAGGTTGTTCTTGACCCTAAGCATCAAACGGTGAACGCTGTTAGCACAGAAATGCTGTTCATCGCCATGACAAGAATTCAAGCGGTCAGCTATATGCACAGACAATTTAAATTTTGGGCGAAAGTCCTCGGTCCCTAGGTACTCTTCCCAAAGAAGACTGAGTGGTCCAGTATCAGGTCTGGACTTACTAATGTCACGCAGCACGCAGTAGGGTCCATGTGGACTGAGGGTGACAACTTTCTGAGCAGTACGACTTTGACCTTGAGGGTGATTTTGCAGTAGAAAATCACGTCGTTAAATATTCATCACCAGCAACAGAAACACAATGGGTTGAAATGTAGTTGTGTCCTACGTTCGAGTTGATACTATTATGTTACATTGTCTTCCATCCGGTCAGAATTGCGCACAATTTCACCTTCAGCTTCTTAAATTGAACAAAAAACCAGCAGTGGCAGTAACAGAGGCTGTACGCTTTATCCGCAAGGCTAGCGTGGAGATGAGTCAGCCTATCCAGGGTACAGTCATTCACCGGTGGCCAGCATATTCTACCAATAAACAGCGAGGCAGTCAGTGGCTCATTGAAGCTGAAGGTGCAACATCTGTTCGCAGCAGAGTGCAAGTCTATGACACCAGCATCCATAAATACAATATCTGCAGGTTTGCTGTTTTATCGCGTACCAACAGCACTGTAGGTTTATCGCACAGTTGGCATGCATACGCCGGGACATCCAGGGACGACAGCTGCCGTGTTCAGAGACACGACGAAAGGTACACTCTGTAGTTTGTTACTGTGTCAATCACTTCAGTTCCTTAACACACAGGCTTGTGACATTTTCGTCGAAGTTCTCCACCAATTACTCTCAAATACTCGAAGTAGTTTTATCGCAAACAGTTGTGCAAACATTATCAATTGTCCTGGAGAAAATAATGGCTACTGTCGTCACAATAAATGAGGAACTTTCTGGACATTCCTTGCAGCAACACTAACACTGAAAAGTGTCACGCGAACGCTGCCGTCAGTAAGAATTGCAACATTCATGCGATCTGTTCTATCAGAAAATTTGTATTTTCACATTGCGTGTCCGTAAACAATCGCTGCTATTGTAACGCGAATCACAGCACGTTTATACTAATCCCGCCTACATTTAAAACAGAACTGGACGGTCTCTCTGTGTGCTCCTAAGCAAGGCAGCTGCGAATGCAGCGTTCTATGTGATAAAGCTGCCGTGCTGAGGGACACGACAAAAGAGACGCTCTGTACAAACAAGTCAACGTTACCCTTTGCGCTTTCCTCTTGTCGGCCCTCTGGTTTTGATGATATATTCGACTGAAGTTGGACACGATGACAGGCACCGGCAAGGCAATGACAAGCACTCCGCTCAGCGAGCAGACTCCGCCCACAATCTTGCCTGCGATCGTACCGGGCACCATGTCTCCGTACCTGCACAGTACACAAAGTAGAGTAGATACTCGATGTTCGTGACTAAGTAGGATAAAACCGTCACGAACATCGGAATCCATGTGCATAGCACCAACATACTTACAAAATAGGCTTACCACAATAAAAATATGAAAATAACCTTGAAAAGCATAAGTACGAAAGATCAATTTCAACAATATACGAACACTTTCGGAAGCACAAAATATATTAACAGGTTGAATGACAGTCGCATTACATAACTGACCTAAGTAGTAGTCAATGAAAGACAGACCTTGAATGCGCTTAGAGTGATCTGCGCAATACGAGAGTGGGAGAAGCCGATTCACCAGCCACAAGGTCCCATTTAGATTCTTCAGAGCCAGTCACGAAGGGTCGAAACAATTGTGTTAGAACGGACGATATTGAAACGTCGAAATTCTGAACATCAAGTTTCAGAAATTCCGAAATAAGTGCTATACATATGCATGTCGTCCACTAGCCTAGGATAAGTGTGACCGAGCGGGTGGATCCAAAGCCCGCAGCTACTGTGAGCGTACGCGCGTCGATGCATGTCGGACAGTGCTCAAGTAGCGCACCTGACGGCACATCAACACACCAAGTCCAATGACCACTACATGTTTCGGCACTGAAAACGGGCACAGTCACTAGATGCGGCATTCACTTGCAAACTGTATGCTACATTTAATGTCACTAAAACACCATAAAATTAAAAACTAAAACTTCTGTAAGTATCGCTGTTGTTTATCACAAGGGAGTGAAATTTCCATCCTATGCCTCTGATTTCGATAACCAGTATACTAAGGTTTAGAGGGCAGACCCCAAGTGATAACACACCTTGTAGTTTGAACTGACCTTTCCGCCCTTCCCCATTTCCGGTTACAGTTTACACAAAATTCACCCCTATTTTGTAAAAACGGGACAATCCGCAAAATATCAATTTTACAGGAGAAGCAAGAAGGTGGACACATGACAATGCCACGAGAGGTAGAATATCCCCCACCTATCTTGGTTATTCTTGAATACTGAGTTGTTATCTTTTTCACATATCATGGAGGAACATTAGTTGAATTATTCGCTTCACATAATTCAGTTCAGCTCAGAGTGGCAGTTGGTGCCTTTTAACAAAACTGGGGCCGTTTGTTGGAGCTCCTGGGCTTGGTCCAGTGGCGCACAAAATGTTACAGGTGGTTCCTTGTGTCGATGCACGAACACAACAGATCATTTACATACCAACTAGATTGATGTTTAAAGATCCAGTCCGTACCGCGCAGTAAACACTCCGTCTAAGTTACAAAAACCAACCAGTTAATGCTGTATAGGGAAATAATCGCTGTTTCTTCTCAGATCCACACAAAACACTTAAATACAGTGTGTGGGCAGAACGTAGAATTTGTGAATGTTACAGCTGGCGGTACATATAGTGACCACTGAACTTCATGGGGTTAAAGCATCAGGCCTAGAAGTGCGTGAATGTTGTACAGGGGAGGATGGGGGGAAGGGGGGGCATCTATATTCCCGAGACGAGGGTTTGTCCTCAGTAACAGGTGTGTTGTAATGAAGCAGTGGCATTTCATTCAACAAGGATATTTAGCAATCATAGGTCACTGGTGTCATTACACTGCGATAGGTAGCCTATCACGCTGTCTCATGACAGGACTTGTAATGAACTCTTGTATTACGGTGGTGAAATTTCCACAAAATGCTGTTAATTTAGTTCAATTGAATTTATTCTGTGACGCTGTGTATCTACAGGTGACTGCTTACCTGTAGATACACGGCGTCACGTCAGTCAATGACAGGGTACAGCCCGGTGAGTAAAGACGCGACAGAGAATGAATACAAAACATTCCTCATCCGTGCTCCTAGCAGCTGTCTAATCTCTGATGACTTCCTAACCATCATTAGCAGTAGCGGCAACAGGTTGCAAGCCACTCCAGGCTTATCCTGCTTTAATGAGTGTTTGTCTTTCCATCGTTTACTTGGTCGACCTACGTTTCTTCCGGCAGTCTGAATGTAAAAATATTCATAAGCTAACTTTGGAAACTGTGCAGCGTTCATTCTTAACAAATGTGCCAACTTTAGTCCATAATCCACCATCATTTAACACAAAATGTACACTCGCACAGTTAGTTTTCCTCTTACTTTTCCTCTGTTTTATAGTGATGTAACACATATCTTGCCAATGATCTCAAAAATTGCACCTCTGTTGTCTCAGTACTTCTTCCACGTTGATTTGCTGACCCTTCACTACAGAATTCGGAGCACTATACGGACTGCAGTTCTTCGTGTTCTGCTGGCCTGGGTGTATCGTGGATCGTGGATGCATTTTAAGACACTACAAATTAAAACTCCTCCATCCTGGGCGGTAGTTAAAATTTAAACCACAGCGTCACTGCAGGGTTACAGTCCAGTTCTCACATCTGTAGAAGCGATGGAACTCCCTTTATACTTTACCAGTTCAATAATGTTTCAATATAATTTGTGTCAAATTTGCGTCAAATTCCTCCATACGCCTATGCTGAAGACCTTGTACGAAATTACGTACTTGCATTTGTTTACTGTTTACGATACACTTCATACCTAATAGATAAACTCCATTTTCCTGCCACCAGTACTCTGGCTACCATCGTCTAAGTTCTAGAGTTGTTACTGGTGTAGCGAAGGAAGGCTGTACAACGAACTTACAGCGCGGGAACAGGCTTCCAACTTCAACTGCACCACAAGTGCTTATTCTTCCACTGTCCCGAGTGTCAGCTATTGACTAAACCGGGGATTACCAAAACTCTGGGTCGCGAACCCTACGTGGGTCATGACACCCATCTAAAGGCGCGTGAACTCCCGACGTAATGAAGCCTGTGTACTTCTGCATTTACCATTTTAACTTCACTTAGGATAAAATAAAATTGTAAGAAGCTGAGCAAATGTGTACAATTTGTAACATATTTTTTCAATCCATTATGTTACAAATTCCCTGCGATTTGCTTGGCCAGTGTAATTTTATGATTCTGAGGCGCTTAAGAGAAATCTGAGAGTCTTTCATCTAGATGGCAGACGCTACCTCAAGACCGACGTACGTCTGCTGGTACGGTACCAGGTATGCTGTTCCCGCGAGAAAAAAAGGCCAGGGAGTGAAGCGAATCAATCACCTTCGTCTGGTGTGCAGCTTCAGAGTGCACTGTGCTACACCTTCAGTTCCTCCACCGTCCTCACGGCGTGGTTCTGCATTAACTGCAATGACAACGTAACCAATATCCCTTTTATCTGGTCCCTAAGTACTGCAGCAGACAAGGGATGTCCAGGCGGACATTCTAAGAGACAAAGCTGCCATGCTCGGAAACAAAAGAGATATCCTGCAGGCGAAAGTCAGACAGAAGAAATTTTACACTCATGCAAGCAGAGGTACGGCAGACAGCAGGCTTAAACCGACAGCTTACAGAGTTCACAGTGTTGCTGGTAACGTAACTACCTATCAAGTTGCTTAGCTAAAATCTGTTCAAACAATATGCACATACAAGGATTTCAAAAATTCTTATAAAGTCACCCAACTACACCACAACACGTTTCGGCGGCGTCCACACCATCAACAGGGAAGTCCACGTCCACGATGCAAAACCACTGCCGCTGTTCACTTATCGTGCGTTCAGTCAGATGCACTTCGTATCTCCATCAACACGGTAGCAACTCTGCAGCTGCCGAACACAGTGCACATCAGAATGCAACAGTTGGCAATATCGGTGTGCGGGTGTGCGTGCGTGCGTGCGTGCGTGCCTGCCTGCCTGCGTGCCTGCGTGCGGCCGAGCTCGCGAATTCGTTATGTTACGTTCTGGCGTGGTTGGCTGTCCAGCTGACAGGTTTACACCGACAGCTTCCAGGCCAATACCGACGGCTCCTGGACTGATGCCGACAGTCAATAGGCTTATACCAACAGTTCGAATGCTTATACCGATCGCTCACAGGCGTTTACCGGAACTCGTCAACGACGCATCCTAAACATTGAACATACGACTGGGTCCGCGCGGAGCGCCTTGAGTTGTCAGGAACTGTAAGCACGTGACGTTTCTGATAAAATGGTGATTACTGTTTGCGAGGTCTTTAACGAAATGAAATGACAAACTACGAGCGCACCCACGACTTCACTTCCGCTGTTCTAAAGCGATATAGATATAGCAGCCACAGTTTCTTGGAGAAAAAGCAAAAATAAGCAGTGATACTCTGACGGTAAGGGTATATAGCTTATCCCAGTAACACCCTCACCGACAGGTGGTGCTCTCATCTGAAAGTTCACTTCTCCCGAACATCCGAAATAGCACTGCTTGTAACGCACAGGTGTCGCCCGCTTGTACTTCTGATATAAAATATAATGAACGTGAAGATGAGTATGGATGTTTAGTGGAATAATACTGACGAGGAAAAACTACAGCATTTGGCGAGAAACTTGACCCAGTGCCAATTTTTAAACTCAAATCATGGACTGGCTTGAAAATGAAACCGGGCGTCCGGCGCCAGGCCGGTGACTAACCGCCTAGGGTGTAGAACATTGCGGACATATTTAAAGCGAAAATCCTAACTTGAATTGCATGTAAAGACCCAGTCCGCACCGCGCAGTAAACACTCTCCGTCTCGGTTATACAAACCAGCCAGTTAATGCTGTATAGGGAAATAATCGCTGTTTGTTCTCAGACCCACACAAACACACATGTGTGAGCAGAACGTAGACTTTTTTAATGTTAAAACTGGTGGTATTAATGTACGGTCAGAGCCCAACGAGTTAAAAAATAATAGAAAATTTGGAAATAAAAACGACAACCAAATACGACAAAACCCAGAGGGGGGCTACATATAGTCTGCAGGCATCAAGATAACTTGCATTTAACTTTTAAACTTTTTAGTTAAAATATTGGCTTTGGAAAAATCACAGATTGAAGAATATCCTCGTCGTCAGGCAAAAAAAAAAAAAATAATAAGGAAGGTGCAATGAACTGCAGAAGAATAAGAAAAACTGGATCTGAAGAGATACAGTGTGGTTGAAATGCAGGAACCACGTTTGCGGAAGGATCTATTGCCACCATATTCTGGTCTGCACGACGGTTACATAGCATTGCAAATGCACGAAAATAAGGTAACCGAGCGCGCAGTCTCTTTCAGACATTCCTAGGATTTGGGGCCCTACCTGTTTGAAATCCTCAACTGAAAAGTCGGATAAAGCGAAAGGCGTGAATAACAGATGCGAAAATATGAAACACCGAGCCAGTCTTTTCGGGGCCTTCTGTCCAATGAAGCAGCATACACTGCGATAAGGAGGGACAAATGTTCCAAACAGGTTACATTTGAAGCCCAAAATTGTTTCAGAGGTTACCGCTGATACAGTGGCTAGTAGCCTGCTGTGAGAAGAAGAGTATGTTTAGATGCTGGAGGACAGGTCATCTTACCCGTTGGTCCGCATTTTCCGGGCCAGATTTGGTAAGGAAAAATAATGTAAAAATTCCGCGCCTTTCCGGAGATCACATCGTGGACTGCAAATGTGCAACATCCAATCATTCATACGCGCGCGCGCACGCACGCACACACACACACAAACACACACACACACACATATATATATATATATAACGTTCATCCATATTTCCTTGCTTGTTAAGTGGCGGAAATTCGTCTCGAGTGCCGTATCTCTGGTGCCAACTGACCACAAACAACGAGGACAGCCGCACACTTTTCTTCCTGGGGCTAAGGAAGAGCACATCAGAGAATAGCGAGACTCGGATTATTCGGAGTGCTGAGAGAGAGAAAAGTACCAACAAATTACTGCATGCAATAACGAACGTACAGACAGAAACGTAAAAATCTGTTGCAACAGGCTGTGCATTACGGTAACCCTATGGCACCAAACTGGCGGGAATGGTAACGGTACCGTCATGTCATACCTGTGCACAGGGAAACAGACATACGTGTAGCTTCACTCATTCTTAACATCGGCACTAGAAGAAGAGGAGTGGCCAATTTCACGCTCCGGCCGTATTATCCCTGGGGAAAGAGCACCCGATACGCATTGAATAGGAGGCTGGATGGGCCCCAGTCCCGGTCTGGACGTTTTGGGGGAGATAAAAATCTAGCGGAAATCGAGTTCCGGATTGTGCACCAGTAACCTGGTCACTATACTGACTGAGATAACCCTGGTGGACAACCGTGGAAACAAAATGAATACAAGATCAAGAAATATAAAAGTTAATTCACAAATAGGCCCACACGTCGACAGTAATGAAAATAACGTAGTATAACTGCACAGAAACACGGGCTGCCAAATGAACACAACGGATACAGTTTCTTATATTTGGCACATCAAAACACTAGGGGACCAACAGCACGTGCAGTGTGCACAAACACTAACTGTCAGCAAGTTAAGACTTTTGTCACAACCGTCAGAAGGAGTGTGGTTCTGTTCATCATCATCATCATCATCATCATGATCATGTGTCGTTACAGAATATTTACAGCTGCGTGCCACGACTACATTAAGTTACTGTAAAGAAAATTAAACCACAATTAATAATAAAGTAATTATGCCCAAATGGTTCAAGGTTTGTTGTCTTGCCTACTTTATTGTATTTATGACATTTATATGTTTTAATATTACTCTTGTTTGTGTTCAGACATGTGTGTTGGGAAGTAACTGACAGTAGCGACAGATGTGTTGGGAAGTAATTAACAGTAGCGACAGATGTGTTTTGGGATATAACTGACAGTAGCGACAGATGTGTTTTGGAAAGTAACTGACAGTAGCGGCAGGCGTGTGTTGGGAAGTAACTGACAGTAGCGACAGATGTGTGTTGGAAGTAACTGACAGTAGCGACAGATGTGTTTTGGAAAGTAACTGACAGTAGCGGCAAACGTGTGTTGGGAAGTATCTGACAGTAACGACAGATGTGTGTTGGGAAGTAACTGACAGTAGCGACAGGTGTGTTGGGAAGTAATTGACAGTAGTGACAGATGTGTTTTGAGAAGTAACTGACAGTAGCGACAGATGTGTGTTGGAAGTAACTGACAGTAGCGACAGGTGTGTTGGGAAATAACTGACAGTATCGACAAGTGTGCTGGAAGTAACTGACAGTAGCAAGCTGCGCATGTTTTGTTCTGGTACCATTCCCAGGCGTAGATGGGAGGATAATATTAGCATGGATCTTCAGGAAGTGGTATGGGGGCATGGACTGGATTGATCTGGCTCAGGATAGGGATAGGTGGAAGGGTCTTGTAAATGCGGTAATGAACCTTCGGGTTCCATAAAATGCGGGGATTTTCTTGACCAGCAGAGAACCGGTTAGCTTCTCATAAGGACTCTGCAGCATGGGGTACAAAATGTATCTCAGAACAAATTGTCCTACTTCTTTCTTTAATCAACTCTCCTGGGATTTGATCAATACCCGGTGATTTGTGTCTTTTTAGCTGTTCAATAGCCATCTTAACCTCAAAGCCACTGGACTCAGGCACTAGTGGCTCAGCCGTATATATTTCTGTCTGCCTAGCAATATTAACTCCAAGTACATTCAATAGCTGACAGAAATGGTTTCCCTACCTAGCCAAAATACTAGCGGAGTCTGTAACCAAGTCACCTTTCTCATCCTTCACTACACTAGCTCCACGCAGGTAACCCTTCTTAAAGTCACTGTTGCCCCTATACAAGTCTCTCATATTTTGATCTTTCTGTTAGCTTCAAGTTCATCAACTTTAGCTTTCAGATATTCCTTCTTTTTGTTCCTGAAATGTCTGCTAACATGACGTCATACATTGTTTAGATTATCTACAGTACTATGGTTTGGATCGTAACCACTGCATTTAGCCTGCTTCCTTTGATCTAAAAATCGTGAACATTCTTCATCAAATTATGATTTATGCTGCTTCACTCCGTACAGATCCAGATTCTCTTTGGGTTTTGATATTCTCTTTAATGCTTCTCCAAGACCTTTTTATGTCCTTGCTATCATTTAAGTTCTTCAAAGAAGCAAACCTGTTTCACATCTTAATCTTTTACCGTTGCCTAACCACCAGCTCACATAATTTCTTTAAATTAAATCTGTCCACATCAAACATGCGTGCCGCTTGTTTACTTGCCCTGCCATTTGCAACCCCCAGATAGTGATCAGTATCTCAGTCAGTTCCCCTGAAAGGCCGTTCATTGAGTGTACTTAAATGCCATCTCCTGTCTATCGATGCGTGATTAATCTGACTGTGAGTCTGCAGATATGCAGTACTTTCTGCTTTGCTACGGCAGAAATATTATGAGAACGCTCTTCAATGTTACGCTTAATGTAAATCGCCTGTATTGTTTTCAATAACTTAAGCCTAGATACCTTAAATGCACTACTGATATTGTTTTAAATGCAATTAACAGTAAATGAAAATATTTATCGACCGTATAACAAAACACTATTCGCTGTCCCAACTTCATCACAGCGTCTCCTCCGTCTTCTGAGCGCGACTGATCACCGAATAGTCTGAACATGTTTAAGGACGTCAAAACAGTGTGTCAGACCGACAGAATTGGGAAGCCTAGAAAATTCTGGCTCTTCTTGGTTCTTCAATTGCATCTCCAACGTGGGACAGTTCTCCAGAAATGGGACCAGAACAATAAAGAGTCAAAAACCCTTGCAAACTCACTGACCTGCAATGTCCGGGTGCAATACTTTGAGGTAAAATTTGAAGAGGCAGACAGTAAATATTCTGCGAAGGAGAAAAGCCTAAATCTACTGACTGGGTGCGGCAGCAAACAAGGCAGCATTCTGTTTCACTGTCAATGCAGCGACCTAGCAATGTGAGGTTGTTCCATCTGGATTATTTGAATACAGACATTCACACTGCTGCATTCATCACGGATAAACGGCAGTAACTTCGGTAGTGTGGTTCATCTTTGTTACTAAAATACAGCAGTGCAGACTGAACTGTTGGAACTTGGAAACTGGTGCGTTTTGTACGGTTTTAATGTTCTGAGTTAGTGCGAATCAGAATGGATACATTGTTAACTGGTAACTTCAGCCAGAAGGTACAGAAATTACATCAATGTTTTTGCCAAATCTACAAAACCAGACGATCCACCTGTGAAGAAACTGCTTGCAACTTGGTACTGTTGCACCGAGAATCGAGCAAGTGATGTGATCGACACAGCTAACAACTACCAACTAACAAGGTACAGGTATGGAAATATTTCAGGTGTTTGGGCGCCTGATCAATAGAACGAACAGTATATCATGGCAGACTGCAGTCTGTCCTGTTGTAATGTAGTCCCTCAATTATGTCGTACGTTAAATACTGATTTGGTGTCCTGGGTTTGATGAGAAACGGAAACTGATAATTCATACAAACTAAAAAATGCGGGACAAAGAGTATCTTCTAGCATATGGCGATATAAACTCGTTCAGGACAAATCCTAAGGGCGGGTTTGTCTGAAGCACATCAGCTGCTCTTGCTAGTCCAGGGACGGCGTACGCAGTGGCAGCGCAGCGGTCTGCTGCTGGAGATCGATTCTAGCCAGCTTACAAACCAAACAGTGCCCGGATGTAAACTGCCTTCCTCTCTACACTCGCCGATACAACTGCCCATCGTTCTGAATTCTCTGATACAACTGCCTGCCTCTCTACATTTCCTGATATACCCTAACTGCCTGCCTCTATGTACTTCTGGTACAACTGCCTGCACACTTCCTCAGCCAGCGGCCTACACCCCACACACAAAACAGCCTGCCTCCGACATTCCCTTCAATACAGCCCGCCTCTCTACTTGCCTGACAACTCCACGCCAAATATATCCAACATCTTTAAAAGTCGAACCCCCCCCCCTCCCCCGTTAGCTAGTTCAGTCTTCCGAAACACAAAAAAAATTGCGGACCCCCAGAAACAAATAGTTGTGCTTCGTAACCAGTAAAAGATCGTATTACACACATTCGGTTATTTATTTCCTTACTGCGGCTGCTCGGCACTCGGCTACACGTTTCGTCCGTTCATGCGGAAATCTTCAGGCCGTATTTTGCAAGAAGAAAATGGAACAACTGTTTCCCGGTACGGGCATGCCGATACTGCTATCTCATTGTTTTATAGAAATTATTCCGATGTGCCAAATTTAATCTTGCTGTGAGTTTGAAAACTGCACGTAACGGTGAACAGCTTTTCCATTTTTTCCTTGTAAAACCAAGGCCTGAAGATGAACTTATAAACGGTCGAAACGTGTAGCCGATTGCCGACCAGCCGCAGAAGGGAAATGAATAAGCAAAGTTGTGTAAGACGCACCAACCCACCTTACACTACAACAGCACAAACATCGAAGTTGGACTTCAGGCCGCCGCTACCGCACAAAATACACAACAGAAACTTTTATAATGTCAGATCAGCTGCAAATGAGTTCGCGCTTTGTTCATCATGACAACAAAGCAGAAGAAACCTAGCAGTGGCTGAAGTGCCAAGACTGGCTGCGAAGTTGTGTACATTCGCCGGATCCTCGCGACTACGGTGTTCCGCAGCCCCTCAGTTCAGATCACTGCCACAGAGCAATCAAAGGCAGAAATGAAAGGTCTGATGTTAATGTCAATTTTAGAGCGGAATGGCCACACAGTGCATTTATGTGTTTTGTGTGGATCTGAGAACAAACAGCCATTATTTCCCCATACAGCATTAACTTACTGGTTTTTATAACCGAGACTGAGTGTTTATTGCGCGGTACGGACTGGATGTTTAAATGTAATTCGGGTTCAACCTGGCCCGTTAATTTTTCCACCACACTTCAGTTTCCCCCGTCAGTATCATTTCTCCAGTGCCCCCACACTCATCTTCATCTACATGCTGCTCTGACCAGGAAAACGAAAGGGCGAAGTCTGGAAACCTACCAAAAATAGAAGTGCTCTTTCGGAAAAACGGGAAGCATTGGATAGAAAACAACTTTCTCTTAGCCTTACTGTGCCATGATTCAGGCCGTTATTCGCCGTCTTGCACAGCGGAGCCCGGCCATGTCACATTTTTGGTACTGGGACAGATTTTTCTCCGAATACTTCGGCTCTCCCCTGTCACTGTTCGGAAATCATGGAGCAGTAGATGAAAAGAACCCTACGATCATGCCATCTACCGGCAGTTCCGTGTAACTGACTAGCTAGCACTTGTATATTATTCTCTTTTGCACTTCGCGCCTCAATAAATCACGACGTAAACACATCTGCTGCCCGAGGAAACTTTATTTCCACTCATCCTAAATATAAACTGGACTCCACAATAAGAAACTTCCCTCCACATCCACTGGCAGACTGTAAGCTATATTTGACTGCGTAGATCCACATTTATGCCGCATGGCAGTACAGCTACAAACTGGCTGAGATCTGACTCAACAAACAGAAAGTAAACTGTTGAAATTGCCATCAAATGCAAGGGAAGGACGTAACAGGAGACTGAAGGACACTTCCTTTTGTTCTGCTCACCAAATATTACTCGGGTGATCAAACAAAAAGGATGAGATGGGCGGAGTATGTGGCATGTATGGGAAACAGGGAGATGCACACAGGGTGCTGGTTGGGAAATATGAAGAGTCCACTTGCAAGACCCTGGTGTGAATGGTAGGATAATGTACGCCTTGAAGCAACAGCATGGGAGGGCGTGGACTGGATAAGTCTGGCCCAGGACAGGATCACTGAACACGATCTAAATTTGGAATTCCATATAATGTGGGAGTTTCTTGAATAGCTGAGAAACTGTCAGGTGCTCAAGAAGGACTCTGCTGCATAGAATCGAAAAGTTTCGATCAGAATTTCTGCAGGCTGCTTTCCTGTGGCACAAATCAGCTTCAGCCGTACAGTACAGCAGCTAACGGCTGACAGCCGCGTCAGGTTGATGACACAGACAGCAGTCTGCAGACTGACTGTGTTCATCGGCAGGGTCTTGCTCTGACCCGACAGCAGTACCATGGCCAATAGAGCAGAAATGCTGTGCTGGGCTTTACTTCTCTTTGGGCGCCCCTTTTCTCTGTTTCAGTATCTGGTTTTGGGACCCCACGCTCGACTTGAAGTAAAGCCCTCTTTCCTGCTGAAACTGCTGGTAGCTTACAGTGCTGCTGTCTGCCGGTACACAGATGGTCATACGGAGTGACGAAATGCTACTTGAATCGGATATTTTACTGCTTGCAACTGTCAACATGCGGCACAACAGTAGCACCAGCTGTAGTGTGCGTGAGTTCAGGCTTTCGCCGCGAAGTAGATGAGAACTGCGCTCTTCTGGGTCATTACGCAGCAAGAAATGGTAATTGTTGATCCTTGAAGATAGGACCGATAGGCTGTCGCGAAACGTCGAGTAAGATATTATCACTACTCCCTGCATAATAACTCAGAAGAGCGCAAGCGCAGTTCTCACTAGCTTTAGTAGCTTCATTAGCGTTGGTAGTAGTAGCTGTGGCATCAGTAGTAGTAGTACTTTAATTTGGGGAAATCTAAATATAGCAATTGAAACCCATTTACTTAACACTTGTATCGTCTACAGTAATGCAGGTGGCTATGAACTGGAAACTGCGCAAAATCTCTATGCTTGTAAATGCTGCCTGATAAGCAATGGAAGGTGCATTTATGAACAAAAAGTGTTAGCTCAGTCTGTCTGTTCGCAGAGGGCCGCGCGTAACTGCACTTTCGTCGCCGTGGAGAAACGAAATGAACAGCGAGTTTCTGCAAATTCGGAAAGAGCAGGCAGAAACTACAGAACACATAAAATGTGTGAAAGTGTTTGTACTAATAAAGCCGTAACTGGTACGTGTGTTTTCGGACTGAAAACTTGAGGGGGGGGGGGGGCGGCGTGAGGACCTTGAAAAAGGTCAAACAGCGGGCAGACGTCAGCTGTTCGAAATTCGGGAACAGTTGCCAATGTAGGCGAATTGGTGACCGGAGGGCGCCGAGTGACGGCCGGGAGAGGTTTCGTGAAGATGGGAAACGAAGATCTGCACCAAGTCTGTTCGCACAGTCCCAAGAATAAGCTGTCTGGTGGAGTTCGGCCAGCCACCTTATTCACCTGACCTCACACCAACCGACTTTTCACCATTCCATGAAACAAAACACGCCCTCAAACAGATTTCAGGTCGTCAAGGGCATCGAGAAGAACCTAGCCGCTGAATTACAGGCAGTGCTTTTGGGTGCCTTCGATTACTGTTTTGTGGAATTTTGGAAAGATGTACAATGTTTGTGGCAGGTGGACATAACTTCTAAAAATAAGACAATTTTCTTCTCAGATAATGTGTGTCTGTCCTGGCAGCACAGTTCCAGAACGTCGCCTTTTGATTTCTTACAGCATTTGGCAGTAACCTTATGGCCCATTTCCATACCAAATTTCATTCTCCTATCCCCAATTCTTTAAACCAAATCACCATCAGACCCACATTAATTTCCTTTCAAATGTCTTCGCAACATTCCGCTGAACAATTCAACCTGCTCTCATCCGCATAAATCCTAATACAGGCTGAAGCAGCCATTCTCCCTGCACATATAATTTATGTATGGGGCAATTTCTTATCTGACAACAATCGATATAACTTCCTGTCGGCTTGTTTGACGTATTAACGTAGCCCACTCAACCATCAGCCCACATGCGCGGCGGAGTAGCGAAAGGAACATACAAACGAGAGTTGTCAAATAAAATAAGGAACACTATACTTGTTACTGCCCTCTGACGGTCGTCCTTCTGCATACAACAAAGTAACCTAATATAACTGCACATCACATGTGGTTACAAACCCACAAATTCGGATCAACTGAATTTAGCTAAGATTCAAATTCCACAGACATTGGTTACGTCACACAATACTCGGTGACATTTTTCACACCTGATGGGGCCTAATGGAGATAGTTGTGAAAAATTAACAGGGTATTGCACGTTAAATTGATATGGTAACAATTAACGAAAAATTGGGGAAATATATGCAGAATACAACACTTCCGGGTAGTTGGTTTTGCTGCTGCCTGCAGACGTGAAATGTTGAAGTTCTCTTACAAATAGCGTAAAATTTATGGTTGCAGTCTTCTTGAGTGCGTCTATTAACGACGCCGACAGTTACAAAGATTTCATGCCTTCGGTAATAGATGGAGATGGCGCATTGGTGGAACGATACTGTCAGGGGAAAACAGAACTACTTGGAGACAGCCCCGACTCAGTATCACTTTGTCCACCACAAATCCCACATGGTTTCCCAGGGCCTCCGTCGTGAGAGGGCGGCCGGTACTACGGGGCGGCGTGTTCCTGTTCTCCATGTCTTCATGCCGTATGCTCTAACCCCTGCACATCCGACATTGGTCTACGGCACTGCCGTGAACCGGACTCCTGGCATTCCGTTTATTCTATCTGAACCAAACAACACTCAATTTCAGATTGGTTTAATCCAGAATCAGCTATAAAATTTGTTAACAAACGTCTTAATGCTGTCATTCGTTTTGACTGAACAGGACAAATTTGGGTCCCATTGCCGAGTTTGATAAAAGACAGCTGAACCCAATGGACTTCTCACTGTCTGTCTGTACAGAAGTGAATATGGTTAGTTGTTTTATTCATTGCTCCCTTGGTTGTTTACGTACGTCCTGCAAATGCACGGGAGATGGTGCAATGCCTGTTACTGATCCACCGGTAACAATGGCACTGTCGACACTGCGGTGACTCGAATGCAATAAAAATACCTGAACTCACAACCACAAGCTGCTCTGGCAGCAAAACGTGTCTGTTGGGCAATGTGTAAACAACTGAATGCATCTCGGTGAAGGAAAATCACCACCTGACCCACCAAACGGCCTTATCTGTCTTTAAAACACACGATATGATACAGCAACACCAGAGGAATCTAAAAGTATCGTTTAAAAAAACAGCACAGATTCGGACAGCCGATATATCAGCTAGCAAATTCTGGGACTGGCCACTGTGTCGCTGGGCGAGCGGTGACCGGGATTCCGAAAACACTTAGTGGTTTAGCAACGTCAGCAGCTGTTCACCAAACGGCACCTCGTAGCCAGACAGCCTGGGTCCTCAAAACTGCTGCACACAGATCACAGTGCTGCTGACAGAACACAGTTCATTGTAGCTGAACTGAATACTGACACTTGAAACACTGCTGCACACAACTCACACTACTGCTGACAGAACACAGTTCACTGCACTAACGTTTTGTTCAAGAAAAGAAACCGCTAAGATATACAACTTCATTAATTAATCGTCTGTCTTATCTTAGATGCTTTCTGGTTATGAATAGAAGATCAAGTGGGTTACTTAAGTAGGTTCCTGTTCCATGCTAAGTGGGTGCCGTGTAGCTTAGAGGTCTGACGAGTGCTTTACACACGAAAACAAAAGCAAGACAGATCGTGGTTCCAACGTAAGCAATCATAGCGGGTTGGATTATTTCTCTCTGCAGGGACTGTGATTCAGGGCATGAGAGACATGCTTCCTAGCAGAAGGTTGTTCTCCCATGCATTATCCCGACTTTCATTATTAATTTGGACCGATAAAATTGTCTTGAATATCACAGTCCATATTCAACGTAAATCTCATATTTGATTTAATAAACTTACGAAACGCCGGCAATACAGATATGAAAGAACCTTAAAATGCACGAAAAATATGAAAGCCTATTTTTAATAAAAAAGAGACTCTCTGGTCGCATAAAGTAAACTAAACGACTAAAATAAAGGTACAATTTCATGCCGTACGAAAGCTATCAAAGTCATGTAAAGAAAAGTAATAGCTTGACTTAGCTCAGCGTGGTCTGCGCAGTAGGACAGTGGCGGTGGAACACTCGACAGCCACGTAGTCTCATAGCGATCCGTCAAAATCAGTCACGAAAGGTAGGAAAAATAGTACTAAATACGAAATAAGGCAAATCTAAATCCCGAATATCGAAGTTCACGAATATCGAGACTGCACTACATCTCGTTTGTTCTCGGGCACAAACAGATTCTATGCTACATCATCTCACTAGAAACAGATAGTCCAGATTTCTGTCCTTAACGAAAACGACGCTCTCCGTAACCCACTTCGCACTAACGTCCATTTAAGCTGAGGTATTTCCAACTGCCTGTTGCCGCCAGGCTGCCCACACACCTGCCGAGCTATTCTTTTCTCCGTCACTCCAACTGCACATTTCACTTACCACGTAATTAATAATAAAACTTCTATGTATTTCAAATAGAGGCTTCAAACTACGAAGTCGCCCATAAGCAATGTTCTACATCAGTCTGTCCGTCTGCTTTCCTAGTTTCGAAACGTTTCACAAAGAACTGTCCGCTCAAATGCTATCAACACTCTTTTTTTCCCCCAGGAAAGACAGGAATGAGTCCAGAGCACACCGACAGCTGCTGGCCGAATGACTGGCGAATGACACTGCAACTTCCGGCAACGATTTTCCGTAATTTTACTCATATTCGCAAACCTTTACTGAGCCAATGACACTTTACATAGAAACAGCTAAAATATGTCATGCGCCCATTATCGTAAGGCGTTGTCCTTTGCTGTGTATTTTCTCGAAAGGCTTCCACCTCTCTCTCACTTTGTTCATTCGGCCCTTACTACAACATTACATTCTAGGCACTAAACTTGTGTGTAATGTACAGGGCTATCCAAAAAATTTTATATTTTATGGTATTTTTGCCTACAGGTTTCGTGGATTTAGCAATGCGACCAGACTGCCTTCGGAGCAACAAAGTCACGCTATAACTGGCAGACCTTCATCCGGGCTTCACGTTCCTTCGCTGTTGCAAAGTCAGTCTGATTGCCTTAGCAATACTGCTCATTAAAAAAAAACCGCAGAAGCAAAACTCCATACAAGTGTTAACCTTCTGAATCATCCTGTACATGAACAAACTGCACACTACAGGAGGGTGTGTGGTTGGAAGTAGTTTGCTGGGTTCCACTTCATGCAAGGGTGGTTCAGTGTCATGTGACTCCACTCGCATGAGTGTTGCCCCCAGTTGCAGTAAATCCTGCACAAATTGTCACTCAGATTACAGACGTTAGGGACAGCAACTAACAGTCTTGCTCCATTTGGATTGCTCGCAAGAACTGGAGAAATATTCAAGTTCGAGTAGCTTCTAGAAATGGATCCTGACGCACGTGACCTAAGGTCATCACAGCTGTGCTGCTGCAGATCAGAGTCGTCAGGTATATACAGTCGTGTCTTTGAAGTGGGCAGAAGGAGAGTCAACACTTGTGACTTTCGTCAGGTTCGAATCCTTCAGGGACAAGAGTCACGCCAAATGATCACAGTTCGGACCTAAATAAGACTCACTGCGGGCGCCCTGCAGAACTCGCTGGTGTTTGCACAGCTTGTCGACTGACCTTCCACTGGCTTTCACTACTTATAAACATCCTTTCATTTCAGTGATAACTAAATAAACTCCACAGCAGATACAGTGTCGTTAAATGACGCATGAGTAAATAAAACGGGAAATTTTAATTGGAACTACATATGTCACTGAACACGTCGGTTGAAGGTTATGACTCCAGCTTCGTATCTGAAGGTCTCGGTTTCGAATCATAGCCAGGACATCTGCTGCATAATTATTCGTGGTTCTGTCAAACTATCCATGCAACTGTGAGTACGCCACGGCCGTTTCCTTCTGCATCCCTGCCAGTTCATTGCTCTCTAATCATCCTGTACAAACCCAAGCACTACAAGCGCAATGAAATAACCAAAAGCAGAAACATTTTCCTTGGAAATATAATTTTGAGGCACGTGTGACTCCACAGGAGTCGCGATGGCTCAGTCGGTATAACCATTAGACCGCAAAACAGACCCTCCAGTTTGGGTGCGATTACCGGCGAGGCAAGAGAGTTTTTCCTCCTCCGAAACGTTCAGACCGGCTCTGGAATCCAGCCGGGGTGTGAAGTTCACCACTCGCCTCCGTCTCCAGTGAGAACGAGTGGACCTGTACCTCTACGCCACCTATATGCTGTATGTAGTGACAACGGACAGCCTTAGGTTTCTACACACTACGTTACGCAGCGCGTGGCATGCAACCCGCATTTCACAGGCCCTGTTCAGTGTAAACAAGGTGAAGAATAGGTTAATGTTGGACACAAATTAAGTATTAATCAAACGAGACGTACTGACACCATCGCATAATGCGGCCGCTTTTACCCCCAGGAAATACTCATTTCTGTTAGAGGCTGAGTCGACCCCAGGGCCATAGTGCGATCAGAAGGATTATGTCAATGAAAAATTCCAATGACACCATCTGCAATCGAACCAGCGGCCTTCCGATTTGTAGCGCAGCACCTTAACCACTGTGCTACCGCGGTCCCCCTAAGAAGCACAATACCTTATGAAATCATGTTCACGAAATACGAGCAGGAAGTGAACAAATGACCAAACGGCACAGCATCTACTTCACACCAAATATCATATATAATTGAATAGAAAACACAGCAAGAAAGATGACGTACAGGGAATTAAGACCGCTACAAACACGCGATATATTTATTATTTCAATAAATATTTGTAAAGTAGTGGTATCTCCGGGATCTCACTAAACAACAATGCGTACTGCTAGTGTACTTACGGTCCTCAAATTTTTGCTAATTAATGCCTGAAGACGGTTCGTTGAACCGAAACAAGTAGCACTGGACGGACGACAGACTTTAAAGTGTTGTGTTTGACTGAAACGATTCATTTGTATTCGACAAAATGTAACAAAACGTGAAAGTTCTGATGAATTCAGTGTCGAAATACCGCACATGAGCAACACACAGACTGCTCAGGATTAACCTCAAGTACATTTAAAGACCCAGTCCGTACCGCGCAGTAAACACTCTCCCTCTCGGTTATAAAAACCAGTCGGTTAATGCTGTATAGGGAAATAATAGCTGTTGGTACTGAAATCCACACAAAATACATAAATACAGCTGCGTGGGCGGAACGTAGAATTGCTGGATATTAAACTGGCGGTACATATAGTGACCACTGTGCGGTACATATAGTGACCACTGTGCGTTACATATAGTGACCACAGCGGTACATATAGTGACCACTGTGCGGTACATATAGTGACCACTGCGATACATATAGTGACCACCGTGCGGTACATATAGTGATCACAGCGGTAAATATAGTAACAACTGGGCTTTACAGACTTTAAGAGACTACAAGAAACTGACGTCTCTGGTACGAAACAAACAATTTGCAACATACGTCACTATGACACTGTAACGCTGATCACATTTCTACCTGCATCCCCCAAGTAACTGAGGGATATTCCTGTGGGACGTCCAACCAGCAGCAAACTTGCACATCGTAGGCTTATTTCGCACAAATAGACGTATAAATACTTGTTCGTGTCTGCCCAACCGAATTTTATAATTTTAAAACTATTTACCTGATTTAGGTAAAATTTCATAGCGCAAAGCCCATGGTAAAAAAAAACTGATGGGCGAGATCAGCGTCTGTACATACCGGTAAATCCCAGTTGAGCGTCTGTCCGTACCGGTAAATCCCAGTTGAGCGTCTGTCCGTACCGGTAAATCCCAGTTGAGCGTCTCTCCGTACCGGTAAATCCTAGTTGAGCGTCTGTCCGTACCGGTAAATCCCAGTTGAGCGTATGTCCGTACCGGTAAAACCCAGTTGAGCGTCTGTCCGTACCGGTAAATCCCAGTTGAGCATCTGTCCGTACCGGTAAAACCCAGTTGAGCGTCTGTCTGTACCGGTGAAACCCAGTTGAGCGTGTCTGTACCGGTAAAACCCAGTTGCGCGTCTGTCCCTACCGGTAAAACCCAGTTGAGCGTCTGTCTGTACCGGTAAAACCCAGTTGAGCGTCTGTCTGTGCCGGTAAATCCCAAAATTTAACCGTTTCAAATTTGTCGGAAGCCTCTCATTGTAGAAAGAATTATTAAAAGCCACAAATTGTACACCTTATGAGATTCCCAAATGTTCCAAATAGATTCTCGCCAGTAGAACGACGCATCTGTCTTCACGCTCTCCGAGTCTCAGTTTTGTTGCCATTACTGTTATTGTAATAATGTTTACAGGCACTTACACAACATATTCACTGTGTTTAATTTTTCCAGGTTTAAATGATAGTGCGACCTGAGACAGTCTTGGGGAGTGGGTCAGCAGAACTATTGACACCTGCGCTGGTTCAGAGGATTCGGGTCCTCTGTGATACGACGCCGTGTCCACCGGTTAGCGGTTTCCATCGTTTCCAACGAACGTAGTGCCTTCATCTAAACGGGTCAAACGGTCCATGAACATTGCATACACAACCTGTGAGACGTTGCACCGGTTTCGCGGGAGCAGAAAACGTAAGAGACATCTACTGAACTGAAAAAAAAAATGCAGGTGAATGCTGAACAGATCTGTCGACCAGGAACGTTCCTGTGAAAGGCTGCATATTTAGATACGATGTCTTGACTGAAATGTTCCTGTACTCGCTCGGCATCTCGAATGTGACGGCTGCAGAAGCACAAACACCAGACGAAGAGCTGACTTTAATGTCGGCATTTACTGAAGGTGGCAGAACAGCAACACAGCAAGCTTCCGGACAGGAGATACTTGAACGGACTTCAGCGGGCCTGGCTCACACACATACACACACACACACACACACCGCAGGGCTAACGACGTGACACAGACCAGGCTAAGAACTGCACACAACACCTACACTTACTGGCTAACTCTTACGTACTTACTTACTTACTCCATGGAGCAGAGTCCTTCTTGAGAACCTAACCGGTTTGCAGCTAGTCAAGACATTCCCCGCATTTTATGGAACCCGAAGGTTCTTTACCGCAGTCACACTTGTCCGCCACCTGTCCCTATCCTGAGCCAGCTCGATCCAGTCCATGCCCCCCACATCCCACTTGCTGAAGATCCATCTCAATATTATCCTCCCATCTGCGCCTGGGTCTCCCCCGTGGTCTCTTTCCCTCGGGTATCCACACCAAAACCCTGTACAAGCCTCTTCCCTCCCCCATACGTGCCACATTCCCTGCCCAACTCATTCTTCTTGATTTTATCACTTGCACAATATTGGGTGAGCAGTACAGATCATTAAGCTACTCATTATGTAGTTTCCTCCAATCCTCTGTTACCTCATCCCTCTTAGGCCCAAATATTATCCTCAATACCCTAGTCTCAAACACCATCAGCCTACATTCCTCCCTCAATGTCAGCGACCAAGTTTCACACCCATATAAAACAAATGGCAAAATTATACATAGTTCGGTATATCTTAATCTTTAAATTAGATAGCAAACTGGAAGACAGAAGATTCTGCACCGAATTATAGCAAGCATTCCCTTACTTCAAACTGCTCTTAATTTCTTCCTGAATAGAATTTTGATTTGTTAAAGTTGTTCCCAAATATTTGAACCGTTCCACTCTTTCAAAGGAACTATTATCAGTCTTCTACTGTGACTTCTTCCTGCAATCTGATCTCCAGATATGACCATGTATTTAGTTTTATCAGCATTTACTTCTAGTCCAATCTCCTTACTGGCCACTATCAAAGCTTCTGCGTTTTCCTTTACGGTACGTACGCTTCTTCCCATTATGTTAACATCATCGGCATAAACCAAAAGCTGATGTGTACCATTTAATTTCAAGCCATCCTGGTTTACCTGAACCCTCCTAATGGCGTACTCTAAAGCAAAGTTGAAAAGCAATGGGATAGAGCGTCTCCTTGTTTCAAACCATTCCTTACAGAAAACATGTCGGAGAAATTCTTACCCGGGCTCTGCTATACGTTTCAGACACATTTTTATTAGCCTTGCCATTTTCATGGGGATACCAAACTCAATGACAACATTATGTAAGACCTCCCTCCTAACTGAATCATAAGCTTTCTTGAAGTCTATAACAGCTGATGCACTGTTTCATTGTATTCCCATTTTTTCTCAAGTATTTAACGAATGCAGAATATGTGATCAGTAGTTGACCCGTTGCGTCGAAATCCACATTGATGATCCCCAATAATTTCCTCTGCATATGGAGTTAACCTTGACAGCAGGATGTTAGATAAAATTTTATACGTAGTTGGCAAAAGTGATATGCCCCTATAATTACTACAATCTGTTTTATCACCCTTCTTATAGACAGGTACTACGATCGACTCCTTCCACTCCTCAGGCAATTACTCCTTATTCCAAATAGAAATGATAAGTTTATGAATCTCACAGCGGGTTGTCTTACCCCCTGCTTTAATCAGTTCTGTTGGTTAGTTTCAAGTTCATCAATTTCAGCTTTCAGATATGCCTTCTTTTTTTCCTGAAATGTCTGCTAGCATCACATCTTACATTGTTCAGATCACCTACATTGCTTTGGCTTGGATCATGTATCCACTGCATTTTAACCTGCCTCCTTTGATCTAAAAAAGCCTAAACACTCATAATCAAACCATGGTTTATGCTGCTTCAATTCGCGCAGATCTAGACTCTCTTTAGCTGAGGTTTTGATGTTCTCTTTAATGTTCTCCCAAGCTCTGTTTTACGTCCTTGTCGTCATTTAAGTTCTCCAAAGCTACAAACCTGTTTGAGATCTGAATCTGTATTGTTTCCTAACCACCAGCCCATTTACCTTCCTGACATCAAATCTTGCCCATCAAACTTCTGTGCTGCTTGTTTACTTACTGCCAATCTTTCCCTAACTTTTGCAACCACCAGATATTGACCAGTATCACAATCAGCTCCCCTGAAA